>Ga0233365_1000370_pt1 | contig 21192 bp, 28 predicted proteins | sample ElkDunMinimDraft_27_FD_191535 | JGI IMG/M metagenome (GOLD analysis project Ga0233365, IMG submission 191535) | Fecal eukaryotic communites from dung pellets of Tule Elk in California, USA - Elk Dung C36 | ecosystem: Host-associated > Mammals > Digestive system > Large intestine > Fecal | place...
GCCGATTCTGGAACTGTCGCGCTTGGACCACTCCGCCCTGCTGCGCACTGTGGCATAGCGCAGCGACGAATACCTGATAGCACTCACTGTAGCGGTTCGCTCCGACAGGGGCGGGCCGCTACTTCGTGCGTGTCGATGCGTCGATGATGCGCGGGACGGTCGTATCCTGTGCGAGCCGCCGGCGTCTATCCGCCAACGCGCGTCGGCGGCGCAACCTGTCGTATCTGCGACAGATTGACCCCGTGGCGTAGCGATCCTCGGTAGCCTCCCCGAACCTGTTCGGGAGGTGCCCACCATGTCCATAGACGACCTTGCAACCGGGATCGGCGGTAGCCGCGAGTCGGTGAACCGTGCCGCTGGTGAGGTTCTGGCGATGAAGACGAAGGCGGAGGAGCTGTCCACGGCGTTCTCCGGGATGAGTGCTGAGTCGATGTCCGCGTACATGACCGAAGTCGCCGGCCAACTCGATACCGCGCACCAGACGTTGACTGGGGTGGCTGACGGGCTGGAGCAGACGCAGTCGACGGCCGCCGGCGCGAAACAGCATCAGGGCGGTTTACTCGGCGGAGGCACCCCCGGGTCGACACCAACGGCAGCGAGGCGGCCGACATTCAAGGCGATCCGCACCGACCCCGGAAAACGCGACGAGATTGCGCCGTACGTGGGGTTGAACTATGCAGTCGCTACCTTGTGGGATCGGGATGGCAACGAAGTCGTAGGCGTGCACTCCGCCGACGACGACGGGCCGGCGAAGGACGCGAACTGGAAGCAGCCGTGGGTGGACTATCCACGGTTGCGGCGGCACGTTGAGGCGCACGCCGCTGCCCGAATGCACCGGGACGGCCATAACGAAATGGCCATGTACATCAACATGGCTCCATGTACTTACCCTGATGGGTGCAAGGTCAACCTGCGTGATCTTGTACCGGGCGATTCCACACTGTATGTGCATTGGGTGAAGCCGGACGGCACCGTGCGAGTGATGCCGTTCAAGGGAACAGGAAAGGCGATCGATGACTGACACCCGGGTGACCGCGCCGGCCGAAATTCTGGCCGAGATCGTCGCCGCATTCGAAGACAACGCGGTGCGCGACTTGGAAGCATTCGCCGCCGCTCGTGGTGTGACACCACCGGACGACCGGGACGGTTGGACGATCACCTACGAGTGGGGCCCGAACGGTGAAGATAACGGCCTTCACTGGTACCAACCCGACGATGAACCATCGCACCCTATCGACTGAAAGCGCGCTGCCCACCGGGCACGAAGAACGGGCCCCCGCCATCCCTCGGGAGGGACAGCGGGGGCCGGTGCGTGTGGTGGTTGGTCTCAGTGTTTGGGTGGCCAGGTCGTCGACGAGTCGATGCGTTCGACCGCACCGTCGGCGCGGTAGTAGGTCTGGGTTTCGCTCTGCGCCGGAGGCTGTCCGTATGTGGGTTCGTCGCGGCGGCCGAGCAGGATGCCGAGCCACGGCCAACGTCGTTCGGCCAGGCGTACAGCGCTGTAGTAGATGGCGACCGCGACGCCGGTCAACGCTATGGACGCCTCGGCGGTGAGGTCGTCGCCGATCGAGAGGCCGAGGGTTGCCAGCCATGCGAGGCCGGCACCGACGGCGACGGGCACCCACGTGCGGATAAGGGATACGAGAGTGTCAGACATTGGGGTTGCTCCGTTCGGTTGGCCAGTGCCAGGTTCCCGGGGTCTGTCCTATTGGCACGTTGTATTCGCGGTAGTCCTGGCCGAGACCGTGTACGAGTAGGTCGACGGTGGTGTCGTCGGGTAGTTCGGCGGTGAAGGCGGCGGGCCTGGCGGTGGTGGTGTGGGTGATGGCCGGGCTGGTGGCGCTGGTGACGGTGCGAGGTTCGGTTGTCCACCGGTCGGCGACGGCGGCGATGGTGGTGGAGCGGGTGCGTAGCACGGTGGCCGGTGATATCACGTCGTTGCCGGGCCCGTTGTCGATTTTGGACCGGTACAGGACGGTGTCGCCGAGGCCGGGCGCGCGCAGGGTGAGAGCGTCGAGCCGGTCGTACTTCTCGGCGGTGGTGTGGCCATCCCATCGGGCGCGGGGGTCGCTGGCGGGGACGCGGGTGACGTGGTCGAACAGGTCGAGGTCGGCGACCGCGAGGTGCCAGGACAGTTGTCCTGTTGGGGTGTCGATGTAGATGACTGGCCAGTCGGGTTCATCGGTGGTGGCGATGACGGCCGGGTACCGGCTGGCGAGGTTCGCGACGAGGTGGGCGCGTTCGCGGTAGACGTTGCTTTCGGAGTCGGTCATTGGTCATTCCTGTTCGGTGACGGCGGATAGCCGCGCAATCTCGGCCGTGAGGTGTGCTTCGCGGGTTTCGTAGTGCTCAAGGCGGCCACGCAACTCGGTGAGCTCGGCACGGAACTGCGCCGCGCGGGTGCTGCACTCGGCGAGCTCTCCGCGCGCCCGTGCGAGCTCGGCACGGGTGTCGGCCAGTTCACCGCGTAGCGCGCCGATGAGGTCGCCATACGCGGCGTATATCTGGCTATGCGCCTCGGCCGTGATCTGTTTGACCTGCGCCCGGCGGAGCCGCCGGCCAACGATGGCGGTGACGCCGGCCGCGCCTGCGGTCGACAGCACGCCGGTGCCGCCAATCGCGGCGGCCAGGGTCACCAGGTCCATTTAGGGCCCGTCCTGTCCGACGCCGGCCGCGAGGATCGCGGCGAACTCTTCGGCGATGGCCTGGCCGATCTCGGCGGGGGCGATGTCGCCCAGCCGGGCGGCGACCCGCTCGGCCAGGGGGCCCGCGATGGTGTGTGCGAGCGCGGCCAGTTCGGCGGTGCGCTGTTCGGTCTCGACGCGCGCGGCCCGGTCGAGTTCGGAGCGGACCATGTCGCGGATGGCACCGAGGTCATCGCCGCCGACGGCGGCAAGGATCGCGGCGAGGGTGGCGGTGGTTTCGCGGTGCCGGTCGGCCGCACGGCCGGCCTCCCTGTAAACCTCGTCTTTGGCGCTGCGAGCGTGCCCGTAGCCGCTGCCCAATGCGGTGTTGACGTTGATGGTCGTGGCCAGGTCGGGCCACCGGTCGAGCGCCCATTGTGGTAGCCGCACAGCGTCGGTCAGGTCCATGGTGGTGTCACCTTCCATATATCGGCTGAATAGCTTGGTCTTGTCGCGTTTCTCGCTGTCTCGGAAATATGAGATGTGGGTGTGCCACAGGTGCGAGTCATCGCCGGTCGATCGGCGGCCGAGGCGATCCCAACGGCGAACGGTTCGGCCATCCGTCGAATAGATGACTTCGCGGATGTCGGCCGTATCGGGTGCCCCGGCGCGGCATTGGTCGACGAGCCACGCCGAGAACTGCCGGAGGTCGCGACCGCCCTTGGTGAACGTCCCGACGTCGAGGGCACTCGCGGCGTCGGTCAGGCCACGGCGGTCGCGCGGCGACTCGACGACGCTGTAATCGCCGTTGATCGTCCGGTCGGCTCCACAGTGGTATCCGCCCCTGTGGTTTGGGCCGCCGATGATCCCGACCGAAGCAGCGGCGACGCCGTACTCACGGATGATGTACTCCCGGGCATCCATAAGGGATTCTGGTGCGTAGGTCATTGGTTGTGTCTCCTATGGGGACGGCACCCACAGCATGGTGCGGTGGAAGATGGTGGCGGTACCGGAGACGACCTGGTGAACCATGACCGCGTTGTAGGTGTTGCCAGCGGTCAGGCCGGTCAGGTGGCGCAAGGTGGCGGCACCAAGTCGGTTGGTGGTCGTGTTCACCCCGGGGGCGGGATTCTCCAGTGAGTCGTCTTCGGAGGGGATGCCGCCGGGAATGGTGGTGCCGGCGCCGACGGTGGAACCGGCGCGGATGTGGATCGACACGTTGGCGTTGGTGGCGGGGCTACCGATCGATCCGAAGCGGCAGTGAAAGAAGATTGTGCCTCGGCCACTGGTCGGGGCCATGAAGGACATGCCGCATACGTTGGCGCCGGTCTGCCAATCGGCGTGACCGAAGTTGTCCTCATTGGCCTGTTGCTCGGCCCACGCTGTCGGCGGGAAGTCGAGTGCCCGAATGATCTGGCCGGCGAATGGCATGGGGTGCTCCTTAGAGTGCGTAGACCGCTGGATTGGCCAGTGCCGCCGATGCTCCGACGGGGTGTGGTTTGGCGATGCCGTTGACCGACCGGGTGACGGTGAACCGTTGGAGTCCGTCGCCGGGTTCGTCGACGATGCTGGCGACGGTCATGACCTCCCCACCGATGATGATGTTGAAGGGGAAGTCGGCGACCGGTTCGCCGGTTTGTATCCAGCGAGGGCCCTTGACGGTCTTTAGAACGATCTCGGTCTGGACGGCGTCGACCGCGGTGGTGGTTTCGGTTCCGGCGGTGTCGTACCGGTCGGTGTCGTAGGTGCCGGTGCGCCAGGGCGACGCCGGTGAACAGTTCGCGGTGACGTCCAGGCCGACGACACCGATCGACTCGGTGAAGCCCTGCGCCAACTGTTCGATCCGGCCGGGTGGCAGATTCGGCGGTGGGTTGTCGATGGTGAGTGCGTCGCCGACGTCGAGGGCTGCCATGTCAGGTATCAGGTCGGGATTGGCGGCCAGGTCGACGCGGACGGTCGGGTACCGGGCCTCGTCGACGGTGCCCAGGTGTACCCGCCACGCCGCCTGTGACCCGAGTTGCTGGTCGGCGGCGACGTTGACGGTGGTCGAGGTGTCGTACCGGCCGACACCGGCTGGCGGGTCTGCGACGTTCAGCGGCCCATCGGTTTGCTCGACCTGAACGCTGTTGCCGCCGGAGCGGGAGGCGGTGACGTCGTTGCGGGTCGACTGGTCGTCGTCGACGGGTTCGAACGGTTCGGAGATGTGGCCGGCGCCGTAGTCTAGGGCGACCGCCGTGGCGCCGCCAACGTAGACGTTGAAGGTGTGCTCCATGACCGGGGTTTCCATTTGGTACCCGGTGGCGGTGACGGCGATGGTGTGCCCGTGGTCGCGGATGCCGATCACGCCGTATTGGCCTCGGCCGGCCGAGGCGCCGACGTTGAACCACGGCAACGGTTCGGCGAAGCTGGAGTCGAGGGCGGCGAACTGGAACCACGGGAAGTTCCCGAAAGGCTGCCCGGCTGCCGAGGCGATGCCGTTGGTGTGGGAGTCACCGGAGACACCGAACATGCGCGGCAGCCAGTTCCTGGTCGGGTCGCCGCCGGGTGCGGCGAACAACTTCACAAGCTGGTCACGCTCATCGGTGAACGAAGCCCAGCCATCGGTGGCGGTGCCGAGCCATTGCGACGGCATCACCCAGCACAACAGCTCGGCGTCGGTTGTCGATAGGAGAGCGTCCATCCACGCGCGTTGCGCCGCACCCAACATCGTCTTTGCGGGTGTCTGGGGGTCGCTGTTGGGGTCGCGCGCGTTCCGGGTGTCGGCGCCGATGAACAGCACCCGCCCGACTTGCCACGAGTGGTAGACCGCGCCGGAGGACTCTTCGAGGGCGTACGAGGGAATGCGTTGCCGGTACACGGCTTCGTAGTTGGCGCCGCCGGCGTAGGTGCGGTTGTGGTCGTTGGGGCCGCGACAGTGGTCATCGGGCAGGATCACTACCGGGCACGACCGGTACAGCAAGTGCTGTAGCGGCTGCGCCAGGACGTCGTTGAACATCCGCCGATAGTTCGCCAGCGACCCGCCACCGATGATGCCGTGATTCCCGCTGCCGAGGTCGTAATAGGAGACGTCGCCGCCGTGGATGCCGAACAACCAGCCCTCGGCGACCGCGCGCTGCGCCAGCAGTTCGAAGACCCGATGGTTGGTGAGTCGGTTGGCGGCCAGGACGTCGCCGACACCGGGTGTCTCGGGATTGAGACCGGCGCACGTCGAGGCCCAAAACGTGAAGTCGATCTGTTCGCCCGGCGCCCCGGGGACAGTGAGGAACGTGCCCGGGAACTGCGCGTCCAGGACGCCGTCGTGCTCGACTGCCCAGTGATACCGGGCGCCCGAGTCGAGGCCGGCGACCTCGGCGACAACGTACCCGCTTGCGTCGGGCGTGAACGGACCGACATACAGCGGGGCGGTCAGTGCGGGGTCGGCGTCGATCGCGATCCGCACCGGCGCCGACGATGTCACCGCAGCGGCGATACGGATGCTGTTGTGGGTGACGCCGCCGTGGATGGCGTTGATAAGGCTCACTCACACCACCCCCACTTGGTCGTACATGGATGACCGGGTGCGGTAGGCCAGTCCGAGCATGTCGCGCGGTTCATGAAGGATTCCCATATCAACGTCGGCGCACTCGCCCAGCAGCGTCATGAGCGTGGACAGGGTTTGCGGGCCCATGGGTTCGGTGTCTGCCAGGTTTCCCTTGGGTTGCAACGGGATGGTGTTTTCCAGGCACAGCCGTTCGATGCGCGTGCCAGCCGGTTCGCCGGCGTATCCGCCGCAGGCATTGACGGCGTCGGCGACGAGTGGCACGCTGTCGTCACCCCAGACCGCAACGTGCCCGAACGACATCGGTTCCTCACCAGCGGCAGGGTTGTAGGACAGCCGCACTTGTCCGACGCCTTGGTTGGCGAGGCCGGTGCGGGTGCCACCGGTGACCCGGACGCCATCGACGAGAAACGCCCAGTCGAGGTTGGCGCCGGTCTCGGCGACTTCGAACCGTAGGTGGTGCATGTCGTCGGTGAACAGCGGCGAATAGACGACGGTGCCGAGCAGGCTCGCCGACGACGTGGTGTCGCCGGTGAAGAACAGATACACCTCAACGTCGTTGAAGTTCGGTGTCATCGTCACCGACCAGGAAAGACGGTTGGCGACAGGGCCGAGGTCTCTGTTGCCGACGATGTGGAGCGTCGATGGTCCGGTGCCGCCGCCCGGCGATCGGCGCAGATGGTCGACGGCCCAGTGTTTCGTGGCCACCGGCATTCGTACGGGCCCGACGATTGTGGCGTTGGATTCGATGGCGGCCGCCGGGTCCAACCATCCGGCCAGCTCGCCGTTGCCGAACTTCGTGGCCGCGCTCATGGGTTGCATCGCGTGGATGCCGACGACGGGCGCGCCAACGGACGCGAGAGGCCCGGCGTCCATCGGCCAGTACGCCACCGGCCGCGTCGCGGGGATGTACCGGCGCGGCGCGGACAGCAATGGCGCGGTGCCCTGCCCGAGCCTGCGCATGATGCCGGCGGCCGTGATCGTCACCCATGCGTCGGCGCCCGACAGGTCCCACCGCTGCGGCCATGCCGAGACTTCACCGGTGAACCGGCGATATGTCACGCCCTGGTGGATGTAGCTGATGCGGATCGGGGTATTTCGTGCGATCGACCCATAGAACGGCGACAACGGGTTTCGAGGCGAGTACTTGCCCGCCCGGTTGTTCAACACGAGATCGCATGTGGAGGGTGACACGGCGGCGGATTCATTGGCGCGGCCGCGAGTGATCCGCACCGGGGACCGCTCGTAGACGTCGCCGGTGATGTCCACCCAGGCGCCGGCGGCGAACAGTTCGGCGAGCAGCTGCACGGTCATCGGGCACCACCCAACACGATCTGGACGTCGCCGCCGCGCTCCCGAACCGCCCGTGACAGCAGTTCCACCAACAGGTCATCCAACCGCGAACCGCCGGATTGAATGATGAGCTGAGTGGGGCCACCGCCCATGAGTCCACGGATACCGTGTGGCAGCGGGATCACCGCCTCATCGTGAGCGCCTTCACCGATCATGGCCAAGGTTGGGCCGGTGACGATGCCGCCCTTGGCCAACAGTGGGATGTGCGGGATGTTCGGGATGCTGATTCCGGGTACCTGGTTGGCGCCGCGTATCAGGACGTTGATTCCGTCGATCGCGGTGTTGATGAGCCCGATCGCCCAGTTGAGCGCGGTTTTCAGGCCATCGGTTATCCCATCCCACATTCCACTAAGGAACCCACCGATCTCGTCGATCGCGCCGGAGATCAACCCGATCAGGTCATCCCAGAGACCTTCAATCCAACCGGTGATGGCACCCCAGTTGTTGATGATGATGGCCAGCGGATGCCATTCGGTGATCAGGTTGATCACCCAGTCAATGGCGCCGGAGATGATACCGACGATCCAATCCCAGATCATCACGAAGAAATCCACAATGGCGCCCCAAACGGACACCGCCGTGGATCTGATCCATTCCCAGGCCACGCCCAGAAACGCAATGATGTCTTCCCAGTACACAATGCACAGAACGATGATGGCGATCAGCGCCATGATCGCCAAGACGATCCACACGATCGGGTTCGCCGAGACGGCGATGTTCCACAGCCATTGCGCGGCGGTGATGACGCCGGTAGCCACGGCACCGGCGACCATCGCGACGCGCTGCGCGATGAACCCGGCCGTGGCCTTTGCGGCGGCAACGGCGCCTTTGCCCATGGCGGTGGCATAGGAGCCCATCGCCTTGGCGGCCTTCCCGAGGGCGGGAATCAACAGGTTTTCGAAGCCGCTGGCGAGGTCGCCGATACCGGCGCCGAGGGTGAAAAACCCCGTGAACAGGTTGCCTTGGCTGATCTCGGCGACACCCACCATGGAGTCCTGGACACCCGTCATGGTGTCGCGGAACCCCATGGCGCGAGTGTCGACGTCGCCAGCGGTGTCGGCGTACCGATCCAACGAGTCGGATGAATCGTCGATGGCCTTTGTTGATTTCTCGGCCGACTTCTCCAGTTGGTCGAGCCCCGATTCAGCGTCGGAGATATCGGCGTCGACTTCGATGACGAGGGTTTCCAGCGTGGCCACGGCTCACCCCCTCACTGTCCTATTCGGGCACGGTGCCGCCCAGGCGTTTGGTGATGGATGTGATCGCCCGCAGCATGTCGTCGGGGGACTGTTGCCGGCCGCGCCGGTCGTAGTCGATCAGGAAATCTGAGATCTGTGCCTTGCGGGAGTTCTTACCCCGGTTGGCGTTGGCGATGGTCGCCGCGATCGTGGCGGCTTGGATGTCGCCGCGACGGTGCCCGAGCGGGCCCGCGATCTTCTCGTAGGTCATCCATTCGGTCAGCTCATGCGACGAGATACGCGCGTCGAGCTCAGCGACGGTGCAACCCAGCTCAGTGGCTAGGCGGAATCGGAATTGCCGCTCGGGGCGGCCTCGGAGTTTCCCTCAATCGCCGCCGTCTCAGCCTCACTCATGCCCGATAGCCGTTGCGCGACATCGAAAAGCCGTTGAATCGACTGCGCCGACTTCCGACCGAGAGCCGAAATCTCCTTGTCGCCGTAGAGGCGGCCGCCGTTCTCGTCGACCAAACACGTCGCCACGGTCCGCTCGCGGATGGTCTTCAAGGCGTCGGCGCGCACTTCGAACTTCTGGCCGCGCGAGGCGATCATGGTGGCCTCGACGGCCGACCGCTCGGTGCCGGTCATGCCGCGAACCCGGACGGTGCCGCCCCATTCGGGCATCGGCACGTCCTCGGTGTCGATGTCGGTGGCGGCGTCGATCTGTTTGCGACTCAGCAGCGCCATGTCAGACTCCCGTCACGGTCAGCTCGGGCTTGCCCGAGATCTTGAAGGTCACTTCGCGTTCCATCTTGTCGTCGATCGGAAATTCGTCCCCAATGGACGTGACCAGTCCGGAGAAATCCCAGGTGCGTTCAGCGGCGGTACCGGGAAGCATCACGACCTGATAGTCGCGTGCCTCGTCTTCCTCGAAGTCGCTGTCGAGGTTGCTGTGTCCGGTGTCGGCGGGGTCATAGTGGATCGTGATGGTGACTTCCCCGGCGTCCTTCAAGCCCTTGATGAACTCGCGGTATTTGTCCGGTGAGTCGTGCGTGGTCGTGTCGATGGTTTCCCGCGACCGCGACGGTCCCGAGATATTCGACACGTTGGCGATCGCGGTGAACGCCGACGTCGGGGTGGCCATGTCGGAGCGTTTGAACTGGGTGCCGAAGGCATCTACACCAGCCATTGCGGGTACCTCCTATGTGGTTTCGGTAGTAGTGACGGCGAATCGGATGGTGACGTGCCGAATCTCGGGGTCGGGGTCGGCGACGGTCAAGACTTGTTCGCGCCGAACCGCCACCAGGCGGTGCCCGGCGATGGTGAGTGCCTGGTGGTCGAATAGGCCGGCCACCCGGTTGGCGATGTTGTGGGCGGTGTCGGGGTTGCGGGATCGGTCCCAGACGTGCCAAATCACCGTCGTAGCCGAACCGAAGCTGTCGTGGGTGTTGTCGGGTGACTCGACCCCGAACCCGAACTCGATATATGGGAACGCGGCGCCCTCGGGTACGAACTGGTGGACGCCGGTCACCATGCCCATCAGAACGGGATCGTCGATCGCCTTGGCGTGCATGGCCGCGTTCAGCGGAGTGATCACCGACCCGCCCATCACGACGCCTTCATTTCGCGGTTGATCTCGGCGGCGATCAGGTCGGGCACGTCGGGTCGGACGTCGGCGGCCGCGATGTCCAGGTACGGGTTGCCCTTGATCCGTGAGTTGCCCTCATGCACCCAGGCGTGCCAGAACAGTTCTGGCTTCCAGGTGCCGACTTGGGCGCGGCGTCCATTCTTGGAGTACCGGATTTCCTGGCCCTTGGCCAGTTCCCCACTGTCGCGGGGCACCCGCTTCTCAACGGCCGACAGCATCGCCTCACCGACGGCGGCCACGCCGTCGACCGACCCTGCCTCGATCTGGCGTTGTTTCGTCGCGATCCCGGCCGACAGTTTCTTTCGGCCCTTCACGCGCACACTCGCGGCCATGGCTCACGCCCCTTCGTGTTGCGTCAGATGACAGTCGGCGCGCCGGTAGGCGGCCTCGGAGGGAGCGACGACGGCGGTGACCTCGTACACCTCGACGCCGTCGCGTAGTTCGTCGCCACGGGCCACGGGCGAGGCCGGATCGAGGTAGACCGCGTGGGTGAGTTGGGCTTCGGCCTGGGCTGCGGCGATCCGCTCGGCCGCACCGGGTTGTGACACCCGGGCGGTGACGTCGCCCTGGCGCTCCCATGTCGACTCGGTGCCGCCGGTACCGGTGGCGGTCTCGACCCGCCGCCAGTGCGCCAGGCGCCGGTTCAACAGGTGAGAGATCACGACTTGCCCTTGCCGCCCTTACCCTTGCCGGAATCCGCCGGAGGTTCGGCGGATGGCTCGACCGGTCGCGTCGGCTCGTCGGTGACGCGGGCCCACCGCTTCGACCGCGACATCTGGGTGAGCAGTTGCGCCCACTGCTTGGCGCGGCCGGGACGGTCGGCGCGGGTGGCGGGGTCGTCGGGCACGTCGACGACGCGCCCGGTCTTGGTGTTCTTCCACTTTGACATGCGTATGTCCTTAATGACCGGTGATGTCGTCGCCGGTCGTGATGGTCTCGGATGGCTGTTGCGGTAGCGGTACGCGCAGATCGATCGATCCGACGGGCAGGTACCCGACGGCGCGACGCAGCAGCTTCTTTTCCCTGGTGGTGGGTAGGAGGCTGGCGCCGGGTTGTGCCCCGGATGCATAGGAGTAGTCGCCGATCGATTCCTGTGCCAGACCGCGCGGGTTGGTCAGGCCACGCCGCACCATCGCCGCCACCACCGCCACCACGGCGCCGGGAACGTTGGGTGGTGCGACGTCGTCCAGATGTGGAGCCACGCAGGCAGCCGCCACCGCCGATGCGTCATCGATGGCGGCTTGTGCCTGCGCGGCGTCAAGGTAGGTGATGCCTCGCGCGTCCAGGTCGGCGATCGTGATGAGCGCGGCCATTACGGGCCCGTGGCGTCGGTGACCTTGTAGACGCGGTCGGCGTCGACGACGGCAGCACCGGCGAACGTCGACACGACGGACTGGTCGCGGAGGTTTCCGGGCGCGTACTGGAAGATCTGACGCAGGCCCAGACCGGAGTCGTTGACCGCCGCCGACTGCGCTGCGCCGGAGGGCGCGACCGGTGCCCGGTTGGCGAAGACGAACCCGCTGCGGTGGTAGAACACCATCGCGGCTCCTCCGGCGCCGCCGGTGAGGCCGGATGACTCCACGAAGGTGAACCCGTAGAGCTTCCCGATGACGGCGTTGCGCAGTGCGTTGTCGGTGCCGGAGGCGTCGACGCGCACGAACTTGTCCAGACCGAGTAGCAGTGTCGCGGCCTCGGGAGAGACTGCGGCGAACCGGTCGCCCGTGGGCACGTCGTTGCGGGACAGGGTTTCACGGGCGGCCAGGATCGCGGCTTCGGTGTTGGTGCCGTCCAGTGCGAGCGTGGCGTCGTCGGCCACCAGGTCGTTCATCGCGCCGGCCAGTTCGTCTTCGGCGCCGGTAGCGACGGCGGCGACCTGTGGCTCGGTGACCTGTGAGGCGAAGTCGACCAGTTGCATCGTCATCTCTTGGTCGGTGACGTTGACGCCGTCGTACAGGTGCACCAGCGACACGTCAACCGGTACCTCGGTGATCGAGGTGAAGTTGCCGGAGACGTCGGCGCCGGGTGTGGCCTGAATGTTGGCGGTACGGGGCTGCCGTACGCGCACGGTGATGGTGTCGCCGTTATCGCCGGCGAACTCGGTGCCGGGGACGCGGCTGACGGTGCTGGCCAGCGCCAGTTGCCGCCGAAGCAGCGGCACCATGAGGCTGGAGATTCCCTTGGCAGTTACCAGTGGCATGTTGATCGTCCTTTGCGTGGCCGCTGGCGTCTGCCAGCGGGGGGTTAGATGTCGCCGTGAGTGCGTTTCCACACCTCGGCGGCCAGTTCTTCGCCGCTGCGGGTTTCCCCACCGTCGGGTGAGGCACCTTCGCGGAGGTTTTCGCGGGGCCGACCTGTCGAGGTGCGGCCGGTGGTCTTGTCGTTGTCGGATGGTTTGGTGCCGAAGGCGTCCATCAGGTCGTCGGCGTCGGCTTCCATCTCTTCGCGGGTGGCGCCGACCAGGCGTCGCGCCTGCGCGGCGGTGAGTCCCTTTTCGGCGGCGACTTCCAGCCGCAGCGCGCGCGCTTCGGCGTCGGTGGCGCGTTTCTCGGCGTCGGCAGCCCGCTCGGAGGCGCGCTCCAATTCGGACTTGTCAGCGTCCTCAAGCTCCTTGAGCCGAGCCGACGCCGGTTCCAATTCCTTGACCCGCAACCGGTGCCGCTTGGCCTCGTCGTTGGCCTTGCGGAGCGCGGCGCGCATCTTCTCGATGTCGTTGGTGTCACCGTCGTCGGTGGTGGTGTCGTCAACCATCTCGGTCGGCTCAGTGGTGGTGTCGGTGGTTTCGGTGTCACCCATCGCGGGCTCCTTGTCGTGTGAGTTGGCCGCCATCACGGCGACACAGTGGATGGTTCGGCGAGGGCTGCGCGGAACGCCGCGACAGCCTCATGCCCGGTCAGTCCCTCGGTGGAGGTCTCCCACACGGCCCGGTATCGCTCCGAGTCCGGTGGGAGCCGAGTTTCCTTGCTGTACACCGGTTCGGTGGTACAGCCGTCGTGGTCATGGAACGAATCCCCTGCGGCGTCGCGCGTCTTGTACATCGGCCCTTGACCGGCGATCCGCGCGCACCAGTCGCACGCGGCGCCGCTGGTGACGCGCATCCACCCCAGGGTTCGACGGTCGCGACTGATCGCGGTGTCGATGAGCTCGCGGCCGCCGGCCAGCACCAGCCATCCGGCGGTACCGGAAAGCTTCACGAACCCGTTGCCAGCGGCGGCGCCGGGCGCGAACCCGGCACGTCTGGCTCGGATGATTCCGGCGAGCCCAGCGCCTCGGATTCGCCCGCCGGCCATCGCGGCCGTCGGCGGTTCGATCGACGGAAGTAGTGGTGTCTGCCCGGCGACGCCCTCGGCGGTGCGGAAGTTCGTGAAGTACCGGCGCGACAACGATTCCGACTCACGGTGTCGGGTCTGGACGACGAGGGCGGCGATGTCGGCGAACACTCCGATGGTGCCCACGAGGTTGGTGGGATCGACGGCGCGCCACAGAGTCGACAGGTCGGCTAGGAGCGCGGCCCGGACCGCCAGTTGCGCCAGGCGGTGAGCGGACGTCAGGGCGGCGCCGTCGGTGGTGGTGGCCATCGCGGTTCACCCCGTCGCGGGCGTGGCGGGTTGTGCTTGGCGGTCAAGTAGCGCGGTCAGGTCGGCCAGGGCGTCGCCTTGACCCGCCTGGGCTTCCCACTGCTGTAGTTCGTGCTGCGGGACACCGGGGACGCGTTGCCACAGCGCCCGAGGCGGTACCCCGAGGCCGGTGACGAGTTGTCCGAGTGCGGCGGCGGCTTCCGAGAGCGATCGGATGCGGGTGTCGCGCCATATGACGCTGCCGGAGGCGTCGGGTTGTCCGCCGGCCATTTCGGCGGCGAGGTTGAGTACCTGTTCGTGGGATTCGCCGATCATGGTGCGGTTTTCGTCGACGGCGGCGTGATGGCTGGCGCGTGCGGCTTCGAGGGCTTCGGCCGACAGGTTCACCATTTCGCCCAGTAGCTCATGTACGGGAGTTTGGCTGATCGTGGCGAGGTGCCGAATGGAGGCTTCGCGGGATTCGATGTAGCCGCGAAGGTCGGTTTGTGAGAACTCGCCGACTTTGATGTCGGCGGGGTTGTCTTCGAACATCATCAACTTCGCCGCACCCATGTTCAGGGCCTTCTGTTCGCTCTCGGCGAGCCATCCGATGATGTACCGCTGGCGGAACGCTCCATAATGCTGCGCCACTTGGAGACCGAACGAGGTGATGTTGATCTGGTCTTGCAGCGGCATCAACGGCTCGACGATGCCGCGTACCGGGTCGTCGAGGTCGTCGGTGTCGCGGTAGCGCACCACCGGGCACACCGGTTCACCGTCGAATGTGGCGCCGTGCTCGGCGGTCGCGGTGACGGTCAACTGGTCGGAGGTGTCACCGGTGGCCAGGTCGTACACCGTTGTGGTGTCGATGAGGCGCCATCCGCCGGGCCGACGAATCAACGCCACCGCCGGCCAGTCGTCGTCATCGCTGGAGTACCCGGCGGTGAGGGTGCGAGGGCTGGCGCCGCGCATGACCGGGATACCGCCGGTGCCCGGTAGGACGGTCACATAGGACGCGCCGTAGGCCAGGGCGGCGCGATGCACACCGATCTGTCGAGCGTCGAACCGGTTGCGCTGCCAGATGTCCCAGGCGGCCAGGTTGTCGGCCGATTCGGGTGTTTGGAACCCGTCGACGTACATGCTTTGTACGCGCGCGGCGACGACGTACTTGAGCAGGTTCACCCGGGACAGCTTCGCCAGTCGGACGACGTCGGCCGGCGCACCGGGCGGTAGCCCGCCCAGACTGCGTTCGTTGGGGTCGTCACGCAGATATTCAGCGATCACGCCCAAGCGGCCGCTGGCGGCGTCGCGCAGCTTCATCAAGTCCATAGCGGACTCAATGACGTCGGTATCGGTCATCGGCATACGGGTCACCACCTCTCATACGCCCATGGCGCGGCCGGTCTTCTTGCGGGGAGCTTTCGCGATGACGGTGCGGCGCACCATGCGAGCGCCGATGACGCACACCGCGCCGTCGATCTTCTTTGGACTGGATGGCGATTCCTTGCCGATCGATATGCCGTACCGGTTCGGTCGCCGCCTGGCGTTGGTGACGTGCCGCGCCAGGCGGGGATCACCGGAGTGCGTGAATTTCTCGTCGATGATCTCGGCGGCGCACAGTTCGGCCGCCTTGGTGAACTCGTAGAGGTTGCTGCGCATGTCCCACGCGATCGCCTCGGGGTGTTTCCCGCCGGGTACCGCCTTGACTCGCAGCGTCGATGCGTACCGCTGCGGCCAGTCCACTTTGGTGAACGATTCCCATTCCTGGACGTCGGCGAAGAACCCGACCACGTCGTACTGATCGAATGCGCGCGCCACGGCGTCGTTGACCTCGTCGACGGGCACGACGTCGTCGGTGTCGTGTGCCGGGTCGGGCTCCCACATGTCGATGACGAACACGTGACCGTCGGAGATGCAGCACCCGATGAGGGCGGTGGCGTCGCGCGATTTGGAACCGTCGAAGAACATGGCGATCTGTTCACCGTCGACGATGTCACGCTCGGGAGCGGCCAGGCGTGACCATTCGTCCGGTGTCACCCAGGCGTCGACGGCCGACGTCGGCCGGTTCCCGTATTTGCGTTTGGAGTCGTCGAGCTTGGCGCGTCGATCCAACACCCGCGCCATGATCGCGTCCAGTTTGATCCACCAGGTATCGGCATAGACCTCGCCGAGGCCGGCGCGAATCGAATCCGGGTCAGACCAATCGGTGTGCGGGGAGATCATCACGGCGTCGTAGAGAATCCGCGACGGGTTGACCGACCGGCCCTCTTCTTGGGCTAGCCAGGCATCCCATGTGTCTTCGGCGACCGAATCCTGACCGGGAATCCAGGCGTTCGACGTCTCCAACATGCGACTGTCTGACTTGGCGAGGTTGTCCGCCAGCGTCGACGCCAGTTCCACACCGCCGTTGCCGGGCTTCCAGTGCTCGGTCTCGTCGGCGACGACCGCCGAACCCTCGGCGCCCTCGGCTGCCGTGGCCGACGACGTGATGACCTCAAGGGTGCCTTCGGGAAGCTTGTAGTAGCGGGTCTTGCCGGGGTCCAGGTGGTGAGCCTCCACGACCGGCGATCCCTTGGGCGCGAACGCGCGCACCATCCGCATCGTGTTGCCGGTCTGGGATTCGGCGGTGGCTGCGATCTGTACCAACGGCATGTCCATCGCCTTGCCGATGACGATGCCGCGCTTGTGGTCGATGTCGGCGACGCGCACCCGCGCGCACAGCTCGGCCAGCGCGAACGCCGCCGCGAACGGCGATTTTCCCGACCCTTTGGCGAGACGGCGTACGCCGTGGTGGAACAGCCAACGGCCATCGGCGTCGACGGCGTACCACCACATCAGGAACCGCAATTGCCGCCGGGTCAACTGGAATGGCTTACCGGCGCGCGGCCCGTTGGGTTGAATCAACCACCGTTCCATCCACCACGCCGCTTCATGGCCCAGGGTGAGGCCGGGAAGTCCGGGCGGGAGGGTGTCGAGTCGGTCAGCCGGCGCGACGCCGGTAGTCGTCGATGTTGGGGACATCCGGGTGCGCCTCCGCCTCGCCGCCACGTTCCAGCTCGACGCGGGCGCGCCGCCGATCGCCCTCGGTCACCAACAAACTCGTCATGGCGCGCAGGTACGCGGCGAGGTTGGTGCCCTTGATTGGCACCACCGCCATAACCGGGTCCCCACTGTCACGGTCGACACCTATGGGTTGCGGCCGAAGGTCACGCGACATCGATTCGGCGATCACGTACGCCGTCGCCCAATCGGACGGCTCATAGAACGCGGCTTGCCCGGACTCGGCCAGCGCCTCATACCAGCGTTTCGCGGCAGGGTGCCACTTCACATTGCCCGCTGGCGGCTCGACGGTGGCCGCGCCCTCGGCGGTGGTCACCGGTACGTCGGTCTTGTTGCGTCGACGGCGTTGCGTCGACCGTTTCGGGACCGGGCCACCAGATCCAGGAACACCAGACACACGAAATCCCCTTACTCTCCGTGATGAAAACCGGGTTTCCCGAGATTCATGACCCGTACAAAATCCTTGGCTCTAACCCCCTCCGGTCGCCAACCCCCCGGGGGGGAGGGGGTCAACGTGACCCAGGGTGAGGATCGGGCGGGCGACGCCACCGCGAAGCCGCAGCTCTACCGGCCTGTCCGGCGGTGCGGTGGCGGTGGCATACGGAACAGACACCGCGCAGCATCTCTAGCCGGTGATCATCCGGTGCGCCGACGTGGTCGACCTCGGTGGACGGGTCGCCATAGCAGTGGGTGCGCAACGTGCATACCGGATCGCGGGCCAGTACCGTCGGCTGGCGGTGCCGGCGCCAGTCCGATGGGAGTGGGCTTGTCCGCCACCGCGTGGTCATCGGTGGATGGGGCAGCCTGCCCAGGGGTCAGGGAGTGTGCAGTAAGGACAGGTCGACATCGTGGTGTCCTTCTGGTGTGCGGTCTCGTCGACGTTCGATCCGTCGGGTGACCAGGTAGTTGCCGGTGATGATGGCGGCCAGCACGACCAACACGAAAGCGATCACTGGGTGTTTGACTGTGGTGTATCCGATGGCTATGCCGAGCGGGAACGACACGAGGATGTACAGGGCCCGACGGATGACGGTGGCGTTGATGCGGTTCTCCCATGGATGACTCAGGTGCCGGGGATCGTGCCCGTGTCGCGGCCGGTATCCGTGGCTCGACGTGGTGCCGAGACGGCGCGATCTGGGTTCAGGGCAGGGAACATCAGCGCTATCCACAGTGTTGCATGCGTCCCGCAAGGTCGTCAACGCGGTTGACTATCTGGCGGATGTGGCGTGCCCTGTGGTGGTGGCGCGGGTCGGTGGAGCGACACCCCGAAGGATGTATAACGGTGCCCCGCCGACGGTGCCTACAGAGAGTGAAGGCGTATCGAGTGTATCCGGTGACCACCAGCGACGCCCTGACGTAGCCGGATAATCTAGACAGCTTGGACCTAACCGGTTGATCGGTTGGGTTGCAGTTCAGGGGAAAGGGGAAATGACGTGGCGGAACGTGAAAACGACGAGTACCGCAACAAGATGGTGATTCGCAGAAGTGACGACAGATCGGAAGAGTTCCGAGGGCGCCGGAAGGTTGCGGGACGTCGCCCGGTCATACCAGATATGAAGGGGGGACCGTTTAAGTCTCAGTCGTCCGATACATCTGAACCAGTTTCCTCCGCTGGGGGCGATGAAGACGAGTCGTCTACTCGGTAGTACACGCTCATCCGCTGAATGCGGGATGCCGAGACGCAGACGAAGTGACTGTCGGTGGCTTCGGGCTTCCCGTCCGGTTTCGTTAGCTTGAGTGGTTTTCCCAAGATGATGTCGCGGTCATTGGTCTCGGTACTGGCCATGTTGAAGTTATCCACAGTGCCTTCCGCCCGTGAACCGTCGTCAAGTATCAACAGGACTTGCGGAATGAACTCAGCATTATGTTGACGCTTGAGCGATTTCGGTTCTCCTTCGAACATGTACCACCAGGACGACATTGTCGCGGGACTCGGTGAAACCAACTTGTTGATCAGCGCGGCGGCGGTCATAGCCAAGGCCGTCGCCGCGCCGATCAACAGCAGACACCAGACAACGATCAGTGTGAAATCTTGGCGGAGGTATGAGGGTGCGTTTGCTAGAAGTGCATCGATATCGAGGGCGAACCCTGGAAAGAGCCACGCGGCGATGACCAGAATGCCCAGAGCTGCGAGATCGGCGCTGAGACCGGCCGTGATTGCCCGGACCGTGTCGCGGAACGCCGAGCGGTCTTCAGTTGGGGTTTCTCGTTCTCGGACGGTTACGTATGCCATGCCCGGAATCAGCAGAAGCGCGAACAACAACAGGCTGGTGAACGTACTCGGCATTTAGGACAAACCCTTCTCGCTGTTGTGACAGACGGCCCTGTTCATTGTCTGCGCATGAGTTTTAGCGCGTCCCCTACCCGGTACAGCGGTCTTCCGTTGTCATCGTGGCAGTCGGCGACCAGGCGGCCGCGTTTGATCCATGATCTGACCGTGGCGCCGGGTAGGTGTCGGCCGTCCACCGCCACGGCCGCCGCGATCCTGGCCGCCGGCACCACCTGAACGGCGACGCGCTGCATCAACCACGCCCGTCGCTCGACAACGTCGTGTCGAGCCGCGCAGGCCCGACAGGTCGCCGAATCTGCGCCAGCCGGCGCGTAGATCGCCTCGGCGCACTCGTCGGCGTCGACATCGCCGCACGGTCCCAGATAGACCATGTCGCCCAGGCCGTCGACACTGCGCCGCAACAGGTCGCAGGCGTCACCCAGTTCGTCCCATGCTTGGGCGGCGTTGTCGCGGTGCCGCAGCCACGGCACCTGATCGGCCAGCCACCGCGCGACGGCCGCGAACGTCACCTGACGCGCCGGGGCCGGGTATCGAATGACGTTGCAACTGCGATGCAGGCAACGCACCTCATCGCGGCATATCGGGCCGCGCGGCCGCGCTGGCCGTGCCACCACCGGCGGACCGAACCCGCGCGCGGTGGCGATCTCCCGCGCCCAGACACCGAAGGTGCCGCGCACGGCGTCACCGGCGTAACTGACCCCCAGGCGCAGCGGCAGGGCATCACCGTCGCCGACGCCGTGCCCGCCGGTGCGCATCCGACGGGCAATCGCATCGGGAAGGTGGGCCGCGTGCTCGGCGGCGTCACGCAACCGCGTACCGAGGCTGTTGGCACAGCGGTGACACACAAGGCCGGCGTCGACGACTCGGCCACCGCAAACCACGCACTCACTCACGCGGCATCACTCAGCCCGTCGAACATCGTCGGGTGCACCGGTGGTGGGGTAGGTCGGGCGACGAGGCCGGCACCGTAGAGGCGGTGCCAGATCATCGCCTCACCGGCGGGCGTGATGTAGGTGACGCTGCGAGATTCAGGACCCGCAGTGCGCCGAATCGTAGTCACCTTGACTTCAAAGTATCCGCGTCCCATCCATCGCGCGTATGGTTCATTCCGGCGGTGGCCACGCTGCATCAGCAAGCCTTCGGCCCACAGGAACGCCCGTAGATCTTTCTCGCGCATACCGAACCGTTTGGCGACGGTTGACACGTTGGACAGTCCCGTGGTGTCGATGGTGTGGCGGGCGCGTTCGGCGTCGGGTTCCTGCTCGGCGGCGCGGGCGCGTTCGGCGTCGCGCTGCTCGACGGTCGCGGCAAGCTCACGCAGTGCCTCGGGATACGACAACGGCACGGGGGCCGCGTCGGCCAGGGCGTAACCGCCGGTGCGTCGAATCGACGGGATCACCTCACGGGTGACCCACCGTTTGAACTCTCGCGCACCCGGTACTTGGCTGCCCAGAATCGATGAATAAAGGCCGGCCTCGGATATGACGGTCACGTCCTGGTCGCCGCCAGGGGTACGCGCTGAATGCGTACCCCTGTCCTCGGGGTCAAGGCGCCGAGTCATGTCGGATGCCATCCGGTAGCCCAGGGCACGGGCGACATCGCCAGCGACGAACCACGGGGCGCCGTCGATGACGACGGTGCGGATCGATTGGCCGGTGCGGTGAGTGAAGCGCTGCAATGCAGACATTGAGACTCCTTCGGGGATGGTCCCGGCCACCGCCGTCGCGGCCGGGCGAACGGGGGTTAGTCGGTTGGCGGGTATTCGATGAAGACGGCGGCGTGGCGTTCGTCGAGGTTGACCGCCGCAGCGGCGATCGTCTCCACGAGGCTGCGATAGTCCCGGGCAGCGTTCTCGGCCGCGCGCACCTCGGCGACGAGTTCGTCGCGGCGTTTGAGCACGCCGTGCAGCCACTCGGCGGCATTCAAGAGCCCGTCGAGCTCGTTACGCAT
>Ga0233365_1000374_pt1 | contig 21092 bp, 21 predicted proteins | sample ElkDunMinimDraft_27_FD_191535 | JGI IMG/M metagenome (GOLD analysis project Ga0233365, IMG submission 191535) | Fecal eukaryotic communites from dung pellets of Tule Elk in California, USA - Elk Dung C36 | ecosystem: Host-associated > Mammals > Digestive system > Large intestine > Fecal | place...
ACCTGATCCGCTACGGCGCCAGCCGTTTCAGCGCGGCCGGGTTGACCTTTGGGCACAGCTACGACAACGCCATCGACGAGGCCACCCAGCTCACGCTGCACGCCCTGCACCTGCCGCACGACCTCGGGCCGGCCTATGGCCAGGCGCGGGTCACCCTGGCGGAGAAGGAAGACGTGCTCGCGCTGTTCCTGCGCCGGATCGAGGAGCGAGTGCCCGCGGCCTATCTCACCGGCGAGGCCTGGTTCGCCGGCCTGAGCTTCAAGAGCGATGCGCGCGCGCTGGTGCCGCGGTCGCCGATCGCCGAACTGATCCTGTCGGGCTTCGAACCCTGGCTCGGCGGTCGCGAAGTGCGGCGCGCGCTGGACCTGTGCACGGGCTCGGGCTGCATCGCGATCGCGATGGCCCACTACAACCCGGACTGGCACGTGGACGGCGCCGACATCAGCGACGAGGCCCTGTCGCTGGCGCGCGAGAACGAGGCGCGCCTGCTCTCGACCAATACCCGCTTCGTGAAGTCCGACCTGTTCGCCGGCCTGCAGGGCGAGCACTACGACCTGATCGTGACCAATCCACCCTACGTCACCAACGACGAGACCGACGCGCTGCCGCCCGAGTATGCGCACGAACCCGAACTGGGCCTGCGCGCCGGCGACGATGGCTTGGATCTCGTGCTGCGCATCCTGCGCGATGCGCCGCTGCACCTGACCGAGGAAGGCCTGCTGGTGTGCGAGGTGGGCGAGGCCGAACGCGCGCTCTCGGCGCTGCTGCCGGAACTGCCGCTGGTGTGGGTCGAGTTCAAGGTCGGCCAGATGGGCGTGTTCGTGGCCGAGCGCCACGACCTTGTGACGCACAACGCGCGCATCGCCGCCCTGGCCGCGCAGCGCGAGGCTGGCGCGGCGACCGCACCGGCCGCACAATCGGACGTCGGCAGGCTCATCTGACCGCTCCGGCGCGGGCCTTGCCCGCGCCCGTGGCCCGGGGGCGCCGGCCTGCAGCCGGAGGTTTCCCCCGCGTTCCCGGCGACGCGCGTTCCGACGAGGTTTCCGCAGCTTGAACACCTTCGGCCACCTGTTCCGCGTCACCACCTTCGGCGAATCGCACGGGCCGGCCATCGGTTGCGTGATCGACGGCTGCCCGCCCGGCATCGCGATCGCGCCGGAGGAGTTCGCGCACGATCTGGCGCGCCGCGCGACCGGCAAGACCCGGCACACCTCGGCCCGGCGCGAGGCCGACGAGGTCGAGATCCTCAGCGGCGTGTACGAGGGGGTGACCACCGGGACGCCGGTCGCGCTGCTGGTGCGCAACACCGACCAGCGCAGCAAGGACTACAACGCCATCGCCCGGCAGTTCCGCCCGGGCCATGCCGACTACGCCTACTGGCAGAAGTACGGCATTCGCGATCCGCGCGGTGGCGGCCGCTCCTCGGCCCGCGAGACCACGATGCGCGTGGCCGCGGCGGTGATCGCCAGGAAGTGGCTGGCGCAGCGCGGCGTCACCGTGCGCGGCTGCATGAGCCAGATCGGGGAGGTGCTGCCGCGCGGCCACGACTGGACCGTGGTCGAAGGCAACCCCTTCTTCTGGCCCTGCGCCGACCAGGTGGCGGAGCTGGAAAGCTACATGGACGCGCTGCGCAAGTCCGGCGATTCGGTCGGCGCGCGCGTGACCGTCGTGGCCGACGGGGTGCCGCCGGGCTGGGGTGAGCCGATCTACGGCAAGCTCGATGGCGAACTGGCCGCGGCGATGATGTCGATCAACGCGGTCAAGGGCGTGGAGATCGGCGACGGCTTCGCCGCGGTGGCGCAGAAGGGCACGCAGCACCGCGACGTGATGACGCCGGCCGGCTTCCTGTCCAACCACGCCGGCGGCGTGCTGGGCGGGATCAGCACCGGCCAGCAGGTGGTGGTCTCGGTCGCGTTCAAGCCCACCTCCAGCCTGCGTCTGCCGGTGGAGGGCGTGGACGTGGACGGCAACGTGGTCGACATCGTCACCACCGGCCGCCACGACCCCTGCGTGGGCATCCGCGCCACGCCGATCTGCGAGGCCATGCTGGCCCTGGTGCTGATGGACCAGGCGCTGCGCCACCGCGCCCAGTGCGGCGACGTGGGCGAAGTGCCCCATCGCATCCCCGGCCGCGCCGGTGGCTGAAACCCGGCCGCGGGTCTGGGTCTCGCAGCCGCTGTTCGACGACATCGTCGGACGGCTGGAGGCGTTCTTCGAGGTCGAGGCCGCGCGCGAGGTGCGAACCTGGGCGCAGGACGACATCGCCCGGCGCCTGGCGCGCGTCGATGGCGCCCTGGTCACGCTCAACGAGCGCATCGGCGCGGCCGAGATCGCCGGCGCCGGGCGACTGCGCGCCGTTGCCAATGTCGGCGTGGGCTACGACAACCTCGACATCGAGGCGCTCGGCGCGCGCGGCATCGTCGCGACCAACACCCCGGACGTCCTCACCGAGACGACCGCCGACCTGGGCTTGGCCCTGATGCTGGCCGCGGCGCGCCGCATCACCGAGGCCGAACGCTGGCTGCGCGAGGGACGGTGGAAGCAGTGGTCGTTCGACACCCTGCTGGGGCAGGACGTGCACGGCAGCACGCTGGGCATCCTCGGCATGGGCCGGATCGGGCAGGGCATCGCCCGCCGCGGCGCGCACGGCTTCGGCATGCGGGTGCTGTACCACAACCGCAGGCGCCTGCCGGTCGGTATCGAAGGCAACTGTCGTGCCCGCCTGGTGGACCTGGATACACTGCTGCGCGAATCGGACCACCTGGTGCTGGTCCTGCCGTACTCGCCGCAGACCCGACACGTGATCGACGCCGCCGCCCTTGCCAGGATGAAGCCCAGCGCGACGCTGACCAACATCGCGCGTGGCGGCCTGGTCGACGAGGACGCCCTGGCCGAGGCGCTGGCCCATGGCCGCCTGGCCGCGGCAGGACTCGATGTGTTCGAAGGCGAGCCGGCCGTCAACCCGAAGCTGCTGGCCCTGCGCAACGTGGTGCTGACCCCGCACGTGGGCAGCGCCAGCCGCGCCACGCGCCGCGCCATGGCGAGCCTGGCCGTGGAGAACCTCGTCGCCGCGCTGGGCGAGGGTCCGCGCGCCGGCGATCCTCCGACGCCGGTCACCGGAAAAGCGGCCGCGAAACGATAGGGGAGCCATCGCCCGGTCGTCCCGCGCGGGGTTCCCCGGATCCCTGGCGAGCCGCGCCCCCGCGCGCCGCCCACCACCGTTCTCTCCTCCTCTTTTTTTCTGCGGATTCCTGATGAATACCCCGAACAACCGTCGTTTCAACGTCGCCGTCGTCGGCGCCACCGGTGCCGTGGGCGAGGTCATGCTCGCCATCCTGGCCGAGCGCGACTTCCCCGTAGGCCGGCTGGTGCCGCTCGCCTCCGAGCGCTCGGCCGGCACCAGCATCGAGTTCAACGGCGAGGACCACGTCGTCCAGGACCTGGCCAGCTTCGACCCGGCCGGCATCGATATCGCGCTGTTCTCCGCCGGTGGCGACACCTCGAAGGAGTACGCGCCGAAGTTCGCCGCCGCAGGCGCGGTGGTGATCGACAACTCCTCGGCCTTCCGCTACGAGGACGACGTGCCGCTGGTGGTCAGCGAGGTCAATCCGGAGCAGGTGAAGAACCGTCCGCGCGGGATCATCGCCAATCCAAACTGCTCGACCATGCAGATGCTGGTCGCGCTGGCGCCGCTGCATCGCCGCTACGGCATCGAGCGCATCAACGTGGCCACCTACCAGTCGGTCTCGGGCGCCGGGCGCAGCGCGATGGAGGAACTGGGCCGGCAGACGGCGCAGTTGCTGGGCTTCCAGGACATCGAGCCGGCCCGCTTCCCCGTGCAGATCGCCTTCAACCTGATCCCGCACATCGACGCCTTCCTGGACAATGGCTTCACCAAGGAAGAGATGAAGCTGGTCTGGGAGACACGCAAGATCCTCGGCGACGAAGGCATCCAGGTAAACCCGACCGCGGTGCGCGTGCCGGTGTTCTACGGCCACTCCGAGGCGGTGGCGATCGAGACGCGGGAGAAGGTCACGGCCGAGGCGGCGCGCGAGCTGCTGGCCCGGTCGCCGGGTGTCGAGGTGGTCGACGACCGCGCGCCGGGCGGCTATCCGACCCCGGTCACGCACGCGTCGGGCAAGGACGCGGTATACGTGGGCCGCATCCGCGAGGACCTTTCGCATCCGCGCGGACTCAACCTGTGGATCGTCTCGGACAACATCCGCAAGGGCGCGGCGCTCAACGCCGTCCAGATCGCCGAACTGGTGGCCGCCGAGGGCTGACCGGCGCGGCGTGTTGACCGGTCCCGGCCTGCGGGCCACACTGGTCCGGTGATTGCCAGGGAGTGGCCGATGCACGCATGGAAGCTGTGCGCCGCGATCGCGTTTGCGACGTGTGCGTCGGGTGCGATGTCCGGTTCGATGGCCGGAACGCAGGATGGCGGGCCGCCCGCGCGCGACCGCGACGGCCTGCCGGTCGCCGAGCACTTCGATCGCGCAGAACTCGAGCAGGCGATGGCCCTGGGCAGCGGCGCGTTGCGCGGCGTGATGGGCGTCAGCAACCGCGAGGGCTTCGGCGGCCTGCTGGGACGGATTGTCCACGGCCGCCAGGTCGCGCTGGCCGCGCACGAGTGGGTGCTGCTGCTGCCGATGACGGCGCACCTCCAGGACTGGCATGCGCGCAACAGCCGCGAAGGGGTGATCGAGCGGGAAGTGCGCCTGCATCCCGAGGCCTGGAGGTTCGCCGGGCGCAGCCGCACGGACGCCGATGGCAACTTCTCCTTCGACGGCTTGCGACCCGGGCGCTACCTGGTGCTCTCGAGCTTCATCGTGCCGTTCCGCGGAACGCGGACGTCCCTGACCGGCGAATACCTGTACGAGTACGAGTACGCCGGATTGGGCGTGGGCAATTACAGGGCCAGGCCAGTGACGCGCGTGGAGCGGTTCAGCGATGCGATGGGCGCGCAGGTCGGGGAGGTCGTCGAAATCCGGGAAGGCGCCGTCACGACATTCGCGCCGCCTTCGCTGGCGCTGTACTGAGCGATGCATCATCCAGCGACGGGAGGGGGGTACATGCGACGCAGGACGGGTTGGCAACTGGCCGTGGCGATGGCCGCGCTGGTGCCTGTGGATCAGGGTGTGCTGGCACAGGAGCGCAGGTGCCGGGACAGCGACGCGAGTTGCTGGTACCTGGTGGGTGGCATCGGCGAAGCTCCGGCGCGCGTCGCATGGCTGGCCCGCTCCCGGGCGGGCGCGTCCGAGGGCCCCCACCGCGGCATCGAGCTGGTGCAGGTGCTGGAGGATCGCGGCGCACCGCATCCGTATGCGATCTGGCGCATGCAGGTGGACTGCGAGGCTGGAACCTTCCGTGCCGAGGAACGCTGGCTTGCGGGCCGCGACGGCCTGCTGGCGCGGCAGCCGGGGGATGCGCGGTGGGCGCCTGCGGCTGAGGCCCGGCATGGAGAGTCGGTGGCCATGCCCCTTGCCTGCGACCCTGACGTGGCGCGTGGCCGGAGCCAGGCGCATGTGGCCCTGTTCGTCGGGAACGCGTGGCGCGCGCCCGATGCGCAAGCGGCCTTCCGACAGGCCTTCTGGGAGCCGCCGACGCCGGCGCCCTGATCGACGCGCCGGCCAGCGCTCTTCGGCAGCTTGACGGTGGCTACCGCGATCAATAACTTGCGTCGGTCATTTCAACCGATCCTGATCGGATTCCCGGGGGACTTTCTTGAAGACGCTGGCGTGCCGCCTCGTCCTGCTGCTCGCGTTGCTGTGCGCCGCGCCGCTGGCGCTGGCGCTGGGGCTGGGACAGATCGAGGTGAAGTCGCGGCTCGGCGAGCCGCTGCTGGCCGAGGTCCCGATCATCTCGGCCGACCCGTCCGAGCTGGAGACCCTGCAGGCGCGGCTGGCCTCGCCCGACACCTTCCGCCGCATCGGCCTGGAGCCGCCCGCCGGGCTGGTCTCGGACCTGCACTTCGACATCGCGCTCGATCCGCGCGGCCGGCCGGTGGTGCGCATCACCAGCGACATGCCGGTCCAGCAGCCGCTGCTGACCTTCCTGGTGGAGGTCGACTGGGGCCAGGGCCGCCTGGTGCGCGAGTACTCGGCCCTGGTGGACACGCCGCAGACTGTCGCCGCACCGGCGCCGGCTCCGATCCGCGCCCCTGAAGCGGCGCCGTCCAATGCCATCGTCCGCGATCCTCCGGTCGCGGCCGCGCCGTCTGCAACCTTGGACGAGTCCGCCGATCCCGTCGCCAGCGAGGACGATGCCGGCGCGCCAGCGCCCGCAGACGCGCCAGCGGGCGCCGCCGTCGCCGCTGCACCGGCAACGGCGCCGGCCGCGCGCTCGGAGTACGGACCGGTGCAGCGCAACCAGACCTTGGGGGCGATCGCCGCCGAACTGGCCGCCGGCAGCGGACGCAGCGTCAACCAGGTCATGCTCGCGCTGCTACGGGCCAATCCGGAAGCCTTCATCGGCGGCAACATCAACCTGATCCGGCAGGGCGCCGTGCTGCGCGTGCCGCCCAGCCAGGAGTGGTCGCAGGCCAGCGTCGCCGAGGCCAACGCCCTGGTGCGCGAGCACGTGGCGCGCTGGCGCGGCATGCGCCAGGCGGTGCAGCAACCCGAAGCCGTGGCCGCGACGGGCGGGGCGGGTCCGGCCGGTGCGGCCGGCGCGGCCGCGTCGCAGGCGACGACCGCGGACGCGCGGCTGGAGATCGTGCCGCCCGGCGGCGGCAGTCAGGCACAGGCAGGAACACGATCCGGCGCGACCGCCGGAGGCGAGGGCGAGATGCTGCAGCAACAGGAACTGGTCCAGGCGCGCGAGACCCTGGCCGCAAAGGATGCCGAGATCCACGATCTCCAGGCGCGGTTGACCGAGCTGGAGCAGTTGCGCGAGCAGCAGCAGCAGCTGATCCAGATGAAGGACAGCGAGCTGGCCGCCGCGCAGCAGCGCCTGGCGCAGGGCAATGCCCAGGCCGGCACGACCGCCGAGCCGCAGCCGGCCGAGCAGGGCGGGTCGGCGGCGCCGTGGCTGGGGTTCGGCCTGGTGCTGGTGCTGGTCGCCGGCATCGCGTGGTGGTTGCGCTCGCGCCGCCAGGCCGCCGGTCCGGTCCGTCGGCAGGGCTATGGATTCGCGTCGGCCCCGGTCGTCGACGGGGCCCGGACCTCCCCGGCGGCGCGGCCGGTCCCGGCCGTCGACGAAGCGCCGGTGGCACCGGCTGCGCCCGCGCCGGTGTCTGCGGTGCCCGAGCCGGCTCCCGCCGTGCCGGTGGAAGCGCCCGAACCCCGACTCGACGATCCCGCACTGTCCTGGCGCAGCGCGCCGGCCGCGGCGACGGGCGCCTCGCCGACCTGGCATGCCGCCGGCGACGAAACCCCGTCCGGCTTCGGCCTGGCCTCGGCCGGGCAGGAGCGCCTGGAACTGGCGCGCGCCTACATCGACCTGGGCGACATCGAGACCGCGCGCGGCCTGCTGCAGGAGGTCGCCGTGGGCGGCGAGGCCGAGGCCCGCGGCGAGGCCGAGCGGCTGCTGCGCGAACTGGCCTGATGCGCTACGCGATCGGCGTGGAGTACGACGGCGGCGGCTTCCGCGGCTGGCAGCGGTTGACGCAGCCGGGCGTGGAGGACGAGTCCACCGTGCAGGGCGTGCTGGAGAAGGCGCTCTCCTCGGTGGCGGACGCGCCGGTCGATACCGTATGCGCCGGCCGCACCGACGCGGGCGTGCACGCCCGGTGCCAGGTGGTCCACTTCGACAGCGCCGTGGCGCGCGACCTGCGCGCCTGGACCCTGGGGGCGACCACCCGCCTGCCACCCTCGGTCAGCGTGACCTGGTGCCGGCAGGTGGCGGCCGACTTCAACGCCCGCTTCTCGGCGCGGGCGCGGCGCTACCGTTATCGGATCCTCAACCGGCAGGTGCGCCCGGCGCTCGGGCGGCAGTGGCTGTCCTGGCACTGGCGGCCGCTGGACGCCTCGGCCATGCATCGGGCCGCGCAGGCGCTGCTGGGCGAACACGACTTCGGCGCGTTCCGGTCCAGCGAGTGCGAAGCCGCCCATGGCCGCCGCGAACTGCAGCGCATCGCCGTCTCGCGCGAGGGCGATGTGGTCACCATCGACGTGCAGGCCAATGCCTTCCTGCACCACATGGTGCGCAACATCGTCGGCTCGCTGCTCGAGGTGGGGGCGGGCGCCCGTGGCGAGGCATGGATGGGCGAACTCCTGGCCGGCCGCGACCGCCGCCTGGCGGGCCCGACCGCACCGGCTGCGGGACTGGTGTTCGTCGGCCCGCTGTATCCCCCCGACGCCGGCCTGCCGGCCGAGGTCACCCTGGCCTGAGTGCCCCGACACACGCTGTCCGCCCGCGAAGGAACCGCGCACAATGATCTCCTCACCTCCTGGGAACCCTCCCGTGTCAATGCCTCCGTTCCGTACCCGGATCAAGTTCTGCGGCATGACCCGTGCCGGCGATGTCCGCTTGGCCGGCGAGTTGGGGGTGGATGCGGTGGGATTCGTGTTCGCCGCCGCGAGCCGGCGGCGGGTCGAGCCCGAGCAGGTCGCGGCGATGCGCGATGCGCTCGCGCCGATGGTCGATGCGGTCGCCCTGTTCATGGACAACCCGGCCGACGAGGTGCGCGAGGTGATCGCGCGGGTGCGGCCGTCGATGCTGCAGTTCCACGGCGACGAGGACGAGGCGTTCTGCCGCAGTTTCGGCCTGCGCTACCTCAAGGCGGTGCCGATGGGCGGGGAAGGGCCGCTGGACGCGCTGCAGATGCATGCGCGCTGGCCGAGCGCGGCCGGGTTCCTGCTCGACGGGCACGCGCCCGGGGAGGCCGGCGGCCACGGCCGCGGGTTCGACTGGTCGCGTGTGCCCAAGGGGATCACCAAGCCCTATTTCGTCGCCGGCGGGCTGACCCCGGACAACGTCAACGACCTGGTGTCCTCGATCCGCCCCTGGGGGGTGGACGTGGCCAGTGGGGTGGAAGCCGAAGGCGGCCCGCCGGGAATCAAGGACGGCGCGCGCATGCGCCGCTTCGTCGAGGAAGTGCGCCGCGCCGATTGCGGCTGAGCGCGGCGGCCGCGGGCGGCCCACCACCAGGCCGGCCAGCGGCTGCTAGCGCGACGCCGCAGGCCCCGGCGTCGCCTGCGGCTGCGCGGCGAACTGGCGGCGCAGCCAGGCGGCCAGCCCGTCCAGCTGCGGGTCGGGCTGGGGCCGCGAACACAGGCACCAGTGCGCGCCGGTCTCGACGAAACCCCAGGGCGCGACCAGCCTGCCGCTGGCCAGGTCGGCGGCGACCAGCGCCTGCGGCGCGATGGCGATACCCAGCCCGGCGGTCGCCGCTTCCAGCAGGTAGTACAGGTGCTCGAAGCCGGTCGACAGGCGCAGCCGGGCCGGATCCAGCCCGTGCAGGCGCGCCCATTGCGGCCAGGCCTGGGGCCGCGAGGCGGTGTGCAGCAGTTCCTCGCCCAGCAGGCTCGAGGGGGGTTGCCCGGCCAGCCGGCCGGCGGCCGGATGCCGCGGGTCGAGGACAGGGCCGATCCGCTCGGGTGCCAGGGGCCGGACCTGCCACTGCGCTGGCCAGGGCTCGGCGGCGACCAGGATGGCCGCGTCCAGGCCCGGCAGGTCCAGCTCGAAGTCGCCTTCATGCGGCGACAGGTGCAGCTGCAGCCCCGGCAGGTCGCGCCGCATCCTTTCCAGGCGCGGAATCATCCAGCGCGCCAGCAGGCTGCCGGGGCAGCCGACCACCCGGGCTGGCGAGGTCGCGTCGCGGCGCAGGGTGCGGACCGCGGCCTGGATCCGGGCGAAGCCGGCGCCGGTCGCCTCGGCCAGACGCTGGCCGGCCGGGGTCAGGCGCAGGCCGCGGCCCTCGCGCTGGAACAGCGCCAGGCCCAGTTCCTGCTCCAGCAACCGCACCTGCCGGCTGACGGCCCCGTGGGTCACATGCAGTTCGCCCGCTGCACGGGTCAGGCTGCCCAGGCGGGCGGCGGCCTCGAAAGCGCGCAAGGCGTTGAGCGCGGGCAGGTCGCTGCCTGACATGTGAGATTTCCTGATGTATTGGCTAGATCTTATCGATATTCCGGCGCGAACGCGTGCATTAGACTGACGCGATCCACTTCCTGGTCGTGCCATGAGCAGTCCGTCCGCGCTCCCTGATTTCCACGCCTGGCCCGACGCCGCCGGGCACTTCGGCCGCCATGGCGGCCGCTTCGTCGCCGAAACCCTGATGGGACCGCTGCAGGAACTGGCTGCCGCGTACGACGCCGCGCGGGTCGACCCCGCCTTCATCGCCGCCTACGACAAGGACCTCAAGCATTACGTTGGCCGGCCGAGCCCGATCTACCACGCCGAGCGCCTGAGCCGGGAGATGGGCGGCGCCCAGATCCTGCTCAAGCGCGAGGACCTGAACCACACCGGCGCGCACAAGATCAACAACACCATCGGCCAGGCGCTGCTGGCCAGCCGCATGGGCAAGAAGCGGATCATCGCCGAGACCGGCGCCGGCCAGCACGGCGTGGCCAGCGCAACCGTCGCCACCCGCCTGGGACTGGAGTGCGTGGTGTACATGGGCGCCACCGACATCGAGCGGCAGAAGATCAACGTCTACCGGATGAAGCTGCTCGGCGCGACCGTGGTGCCGGTGACCAGCGGCTCGGCCACGCTCAAGGACGCGCTCAACGAGGCCATGCGCGACTGGGTGACCAACGTGCAGGACACCTTCTACATCATCGGCACCGTCGCCGGGCCGGACCCGTACCCGCGCATGGTGCGCGACTTCAACGCCGTGGTCGGGCGCGAGGCGCGGGCGCAGATGCTGGAAGACTACGGCCGTCTGCCCGACGCGATCACCGCCTGCGTCGGCGGCGGCAGCAACGCGATCGGCCTGTTCCACGCCTTCCTCAACGATCCGGACGTGCGCATCGTCGGCGCCGAGGCTGCCGGCGATGGCATCGACACCGGCCGCCACGCCGCCTCCCTCTCGGCCGGGCGCGTGGGCGTACTGCACGGCAACCGCACCTATGTCATCTGCGACGACGACGGCCAGATCACCGAGACCCATTCGATCTCCGCTGGCCTGGACTATCCGGGCGTCGGCCCCGAGCACGCCTTCCTCAAGGACAGCGGCCGCGCCGAGTACGTCGGCGTCACCGACGCCGAGGCGCTGGATGCCTTCCACCGCCTCACCCGCACCGAGGGCATCCTGCCGGCGCTCGAATCCAGCCATGCGGTCGCCCAGGCGATGAAGCTGGCGCGCGAGCTGCCAAAGGACAGGCTGGTGCTGTGCAACCTGTCCGGTCGTGGCGACAAGGACGTGCACACCATCGCCGCGCGCGAGGGGGTGCAGGTATGAGTCGGGGCGACCGCCTGCAGCGCCGCTTCGCCGCCCTGCGCGATGCGGGCCGCAAGGCCCTGGTGCCTTTCATCACCGCCGGCGACCCGTCGCTGGAGGCCACCGTGCCGGTGATGCATGCGCTGGTGGCGGCCGGTGCGGACGTGATCGAGCTCGGCGTCCCGTTCTCCGACCCCATGGCCGACGGACCCACGATCCAGCGCAGCTCCGAGCGGGCCCTGGCGCGGGGCGCCGGGCTGGGCTGGGTGCTGGGCGCGGTGCGCACGTTCCGCGAGCGCGATCCGGATACGCCGGTCGTGCTCATGGGCTACCTGAATCCGGTGGAGATCCGCGGTGCGCAGCGGTTCGCCAGCGAGGCCGCCGCGGCGGGCGTGGACGGCGTGCTGCTGGTCGACCTGCCGCCGGAGGAATCCCCCGAGTTCCGCGAGGCCTTGTCGGCGCACGGCCTGGCCCTGGTGCTGCTGGTGTCCCCGACCACCCCCGGGGACCGGCTGGCGCAGCTGCTGGCCCAGGCCCAGGGCTATCTCTATTACGTCAGCTTCGCCGGGGTGACCGGCGCGAGCGACCGGCTCGACCCGGAGGCGGCGGCCGCCCGCCTGCGCGACATCCGCGCGGCGAGCCCGGTGCCGGTAGTCGCGGGCTTCGGGATCGGGGACGCGGCCAGCGCCGCGGCCATGGCCCGGGACGCGGACGGGGTCGTGGTCGGCAGCGCCCTGGTCGCGACGATCGCGGAGGCGGGCGATCCGGACACCGCGGCCGCCCGTGCCGCGGCCTTCCTGGCCCCGCTGCGCGGCGCCCTGGGCTGACCGGGCCGTGGGCCGGGGAGGGCGGCGCCCTGCCGTGCCGTCCCGGGACCGTGCGCTAAACTGCGCGCCTTCGCGGCGCAGGCCGCGCATGGACCAACGCCAAGCATGTCCTGGTTGAAGAAACTGATGCCGCCGCAGATCCGCACCGAGAGCGGCGCGGTGCGCAAGCGCAGCGTGCCCGAGGGGCTGTGGGAGAAGTGCGACCGCTGCGGCGCCGTGTTGTACGGCCCCGAGCTCGAGGAGAACCTGGAAGTCTGTCCCAAGTGCAACTTCCACCGGCCGATCCGCGCCCGCGCGCGCCTGCGGGCGTTCCTGGACGCGGGCGAACTGCGCGAGATCGGTGGCGATCTCGGTCCCACAGACGTGCTGCGTTTCCGCGACCAGAAGCGCTACGCCGACCGCATCAAGGCCGCGCAGAAGGCGACCGGCGAGCGCGATGCGCTGGTGGTGATGGAAGGCCGGCTCAAGAAGATGCCGATGGTGGCCGCGGCCTTCGATTTCGCCTTCATGGGTGGCTCGATGGGGTCGGTGGTGGGCGAGCGCTTCACGCTCGGCGCCGAGCGCGCGCTGGAGCTTCGCTCGGGCTTCGTCTGCTTTTCGGCCAGTGGCGGCGCGCGCATGCAGGAGAGCCTGTTCTCGCTGATGCAGATGGCCAAGACCTCGGCCGCGCTCGGGCGCCTGCGCGCGGCCGGGCTGCCCTACATCTCGGTGATGACCCATCCCACCACGGGCGGCGTCTCGGCCTCGTTCGCGATGCTGGGCGACATCAACATGGCCGAGCCCGATGCGCTCATCGGCTTCGCCGGGCCGCGCGTGATCGAGCAGACAGTGCGCGAGACGCTGCCCGAAGGCTTCCAGCGTTCCGAGTTCCTGGTCGAACATGGCGCGGTCGACCAGATCTGCGACCGCCGCCAGCTGCGCGACCGCATCGCCTCGCTGATGGCGATGATGACCCGCCAGCCTGCGCCGGGAGAGGCGGCATGAGCCGCCGCTACTTCGGTACCGACGGCATCCGCGGCCGGGTCGGAGAAGGCCCGATCTCGGCCGACTTCGTGCTGCGCCTGGGCAATGCCTACGGGCACGCCCTGCGCGAGGAGGCCGAGGCCCGCGGCGACCAGCGCAAGCCGCTGGTGGTGATCGGCAAGGACACGCGCATCTCCAACTACATGTTCGAGGCCGCGCTCGAGGCCGGCCTCGTCGCCGCCGGCGTGAACGTGCAGCTGATGGGGCCGATGCCCACGCCCGCGGTCGCGCACATGACCCGCTCGATGCGCGCCGACGGCGGCATCGTGATCTCCGCCTCGCACAACCCGCATTACGACAACGGCATCAAGTTCTTCTCGGCCGAAGGCGAGAAGCTCGACGATGCCACCGAGCTGGCGATCGAGGCGGCGCTGGAGCGCCCCTTCTCCACGGTGTCCTCCGAGCGCCTGGGCAAGGCCGTGCGCACGCATGACGCGGTGGGCCGCTACGTCGAGGCCTGCAAGAGTTCGGTGCCGCGCAGGTTCAACCTCACCGGCCTGCACGTGGTGGTGGACTGCGCCAACGGCGCGACCTACCAGATCGCGCCGCTGGTGCTGCGCGAGCTGGACGCCCGGGTCGAGACCATCGGCGTCGAGCCCAACGGCACCAACATCAACGACGGCGTCGGTTCGATGCATCCCGAGCATCTGGCCGCGCGCGTGCGCGCGTCCGGCGCCGACCTCGGCATCGCCTTCGACGGCGACGGCGACCGGCTGCTGTTCGTCGACAGCGACGGCACCGTCCACGACGGCGACGACCTGCTTTACGTGCTGGCCACCGACTGGCAGACCAGTGGACGCCTGCGCGGCCCGGTGGTGGGCACGCTGATGACCAACTACGGGCTGGAGCAGGCCCTGCAGCGGACGGGCATCGGCTTCCTGCGCACCAAGGTCGGCGACCGCTACGTCCACCAGGCCCTGCTCGAGCATGGCGGCATCCTCGGTGGCGAGGCCTCGGGGCACCTGCTGTGCCTGGACCGCGCCAGCACCGGCGACGGCATCATCAGCGCGCTGCAGGTGCTGGAAGTGCTGCGCCGCCGCGACCTGAGCCTGCAGCAGGCGCTGGCCGGCGTGCGGAAGCTGCCGCAGAAGACCGTGAATGTGCGCTATGGCGACGGCGCCAGGCCGGCCGAGAGCGAAGCCGTGCAGGCCGCGCTGTCGCGCGCGCAGGCGGCGGTGGAAGGGCGCGGGCGCGCGTTCCTGCGGCCGTCCGGCACCGAGCCGGTGGTGCGCGTGACCGTGGAGGCCGAGGACGAGGCCCTGATGCAGTCCACCCTGGACACGCTCGCCGACGCGGTGCGCGCGGCCGCCCGATCCGTCTGATCCGTTTCGTCCCGGCCAGGCCGCCCGCATGCCGGTCGGCCGGGATCGGGACTGTCGTTGTACCCGGAGTTTTCGAAAGATGAGTTCTCGCATTCCCACCCTCGACATCCGCCGTTTCGAACACGACCGCGAGGCGTTCGTGGCCGAGCTGGGCGCGGCCTACCGCGAATGGGGGTTCGCCGGGATCAGCCACCACGGCATCCCGCAGCAGCTGATCGACAACGCCTACGCGGCCTTCCGCGCCTTCTTCGCCCTGCCCGGGCAGGTGAAGCAGGCCTATCACGTGCCCGGAGGTGGCGGTGCGCGCGGCTATACGCCGTTCGGCATCGAGACGGCTAAGGGCTCCACACACTACGATCTCAAGGAGTTCTGGCACATCGGCCGCGAACTGCCCGCGGACTCGAAGTATCGCGACGTGATGCCGCCGAATGTGTGGCCGGCCGAGGTGCCCGAATTCAAGGAGTACGGGCTGGCGTTGTACAACGCGCTCGACGCGCTCGGATCGCGCGTGCTCTCGGCGCTGGCGCTGCACATCGGACTGCCGCAGGATTTTTTCGCCGACAAGACCAACTTCGGCAACTCGATCCTGCGCCCGATCCACTACCCGCCGATCACCGCCGACGACATCCCCAATGTCCGTGCCGGCGCGCATGGCGACATCAACTTCATCACCCTGCTGGTCGGCGCGTCCACCGCGGGCCTGGAGGTGCTGTCGAACAAGGGCGAGTGGGTGCCGTTCACCTCCGAGGGCGACACCATCGTGGTCAATATCGGCGACATGCTCGAGCGCCTGACCAACCACGTCTATCCCTCGACCATCCATCGCGTGGTCAATCCCCCGGGTGAGGCCGCGCGCCAGCCGCGCTATTCGGTGCCGTTCTTCCTGCACCCGAACCCGGATTTCCTGATCGACGTGCTGCCCGGCTGCGTGACGCCGGACAATCCCAGCCGCTATCCAGAGCCGATCACCGCCCACGGCTTCCTGGAACAGCGCCTGCGCGAGATCAAGCTCAAGTAGCGAGCCGCCCCGGCTCGTCCCGACCCGGGCGTTGGACGGGTTGGGCGGGCAGGGCGCGGTAACGTCTCCCGCTGTCGCGGGTCGGGCGCGGCCTGCCGGCGTATCCCGGGTCGGCGCCGGCATCGGCTATCCTTTGCGCCCTTCACACAGCAGGGGCCGCGCATGCGCCGCAGGATCGTCGCCGGGAACTGGAAGCTCAACGGGACGCGCGAGTTCGCCACCAACCTGGTGGGCGACCTCGCCGCCGGATTGCCGGTCGAGGGCGTGGACGTGGTGGTGCTGCCGCCGCTGCCGTACCTGGGCGACCTGATCGAGGATTTCGAGGGGCATCCGCTCGCCTTCGGAGCGCAGGACGTCAGCCACAACGAGGAAGGCGCCTATACCGGGGAAGTCTCGGCCCGGATGCTGCTGGACGTGGGCGCGCGCTATGGGCTGGTCGGCCATTCCGAGCGCCGCCGCTACCATTTCGAGAACAACGACCTGGTGTCCAAGAAGTTCCTGGCCGCCTCCAACGCCGGCCTGGTGCCGATCCTGTGCCTGGGCGAGACCCTGGCCGACCGGGAGGCCGGGCGTACCGCCGAGGTCATCGCCGCGCAGCTCGAGCCGGTGCTCGAGCGGGCCGGGGTGGAACGTTTCCACGGGGCCGTGGTGGCCTACGAGCCGGTCTGGGCCATCGGCACCGGGCAGACCGCCAGCCCGGCCCAGGCCCAGGAGGTCCATGCCCTGATCCGTGGCCACGTGGCGGCGCGTGATGCTAGAATCGCTGATTCGCTGCCGATCCTGTACGGCGGCAGTGTGAAGCCGGCCAACGCCGCCGAGCTGTTCGCCCAGGCGGACATCGATGGCGGACTGATCGGCGGCGCGTCGCTCGTGGCCTCGGAATTCCTGGCCATCGCGCGCGCCGCGGCCCGCTGATCGCGCTCACCAGACATCCGAGTACGCCGCAATGTTGCTTGTGTTCCTCAACATCCTGTTCGTCCTGGTCGCGATCGCGATGATCGCGCTGATCCTGCTGCAGCGCGGGGCGGGTGCCTCGGCCGGTTCCGGCTTCGGCGGCGGCGCCTCGGCGACGGTGTTCGGCGCGCGCGGCTCGGCGAGCTTCCTGACCAAGGCCACCAAGTGGCTGGCGATCGCGTTCTTCTCGATCACCCTGTTCATGGCCTGGTACGCGACCCGGCAGGCGACCTCGCCGCAGGTGGGCGCCGATCTGGGCGTGATGTCGCAGGTGCCGGTGGCGCCCGCGGCCCCCGGCGCCGTTCCCGCCGCGCCCCAGCCGGCGCAGCCCGCGTCGGCCGTTCCCGCCGCGCCCCAGCCGGCGCAGCCCGCGTCGGCCGTTCCGGCCGCGCCGGCGCAGGAACCGGCGGGCGACGCGGTTCCGCCCGCGCCCGCGCAGCCCGAATCGGGAAATGATGCCGGGACGGCTGCTCAAACCGAGCAATAAAGCTTACAATTAGCGCGTTGCCGGAAGTGGTTGCGCGGTAACAGATTTGCCCAGGTGGCGGAATTGGTAGACGCACTACCTTGAGGTGGTAGCGGCTTCGGTCGTGGGGGTTCGAGTCCCCCCTTGGGCACCATTTTTATCGATGTCGCGCGCGCGTCCAGGCGCGCCGAGCGACGGCCGCCACCTTGGTGGCAAGTAGCCGAGAGAACAACGAGTGCTGGCCGAATACCTGCCGACCCTGCTGTTCCTGATCGTTGCCACAGGTGTCGGCGTCGCCTTGCTGATCATCGGCAACCTGTTGGGGCCGAAGCAGCCCACGCCCGAAAAGCTGTCGCCCTACGAGTGCGGATTCAACGCATTCGAGGATTCGCGCATGCAGTTCGACGTGCGCTACTACCTGATCGCGATCCAGTTCATCATTTTCGACCTGGAGATCATCTTCATCGTGCCGTGGGCGACGGTGTTCCGCGAGCTGGGCCCGCTGGGCCTGGTCGAAATGGGCATCTTCGCGGGCATGCTGCTGCTCGGGTTCATCTACGTGTGGAAGAAGGGAGCACTCGAATGGGAGTGATCCAGGCCATCCGCGGCCTGGCGGATTCGGCGAGCAATCCGCTGCCGGAAGGGCGCCTCGACGACATCCTGCGCCCCGAGACCCTGCTCGGCGGCTCGGCCGACAACAATCCGCTGCTTGAGCGCGGCTTCGTCACGACCAGTTCGGACGTGCTGCTGAACTGGGCGCGCACCGGCTCGATGTGGCCGATGACCTTCGGACTGGCCTGCTGCGCGGTGGAGATGATGCACGCCGGCGCGGCGCGCCTGGACCTGGACCGCTACGGCGTGGTGTTCCGCCCGTCCCCGCGCCAGTCCGACGTGATGATCGTCGCCGGCACCCTGGTCAACAAGATGGCCCCGGCGCTGCGCAAGGTCTACGACCAGATGCCCAATCCCAAGTGGGTGATCTCGATGGGCAGCTGCGCCAACGGCGGCGGCTACTACCATTATTCCTACGCGGTGGTGCGCGGCTGCGATCGCGTGGTGCCCGTGGACGTGTACGTGCCGGGCTGCCCGCCGACGGCCGAGGCGCTGGTGTACGGCATCCTGCAGCTGCAGAAGAAGATCCGCCGCGCGAGCAACTTCGGCGCCGAGAAGACGGGGATGCGCAATGGCTGAGCCCATCGCCGAGACCGCCACGGCGTTCGCCGCGCGCCTGCGCGCGCGTTTCCCGGGTGCCGAGGTCAGCGTGGCGATGCCGCGCGGCGAAGTCGGCCTGGTGACCGACGGAGACTGGCTCGAGACCTGCACGTCGCTGCGAGACGAGTTCGGCTTCGAGCAGCTGGTCGACCTGTGCGGCATGGACTACCTGGGCTACGGCAGCGACGAGTGGGACACGAACGTCTCCTCGGAAGGCTTCAGCCGCGGCGTCGAAGGGCGCGGCCCGGGCCGCTTCCGCTTCGGCGAGGAGCCCTCGCAGCAGCTCGACCAGCCCGACGGCGTCGGCGCGATCCCGGTCCCGCAGCGGCGTTTCGCCGCGGTGGTGCAGCTGCTTTCGGTGCGGCACAACCGGCGCGTGCGCGTGGTCTGCTACGCACCCAGCGACGACCTGCCGGTGGTGTCCTCGCTTACCGGTCTGTGGCCTGTGGCCAACTGGTTCGAGCGCGAGGCGTTCGACCTGTTCGGCATCGTGTTCCAGGGGCATCCGGACCTGCGCCGGATCCTGACCGACTACGGTTTCGTCGGGCATCCGTTCCGCAAGGATTTCCCGCTGATCGGCAACGTCGAAGTGCGTTACGACGCCGAGCGCAAGCGCGTGGTGTACGAGCCGGTGACCTCGGTCGAGCCGCGCGTGAACGTGCCCCGCGTGATCCGCGACGACGCCCGCTACCAGACCGCGGTCGACGAGCAGCGCGCGCGCCGCGAGCAGGCGGGCAGGGTGGAGGTGTCGAAGTGAGTGTGATCCCGCATGCCGCGCACGCGGCCAGCGAAGGCCTTGCGAGCAACCCGGCCGAGCGCCAGCAGGAAATCCGCAACTACACGCTGAACTTCGGTCCCCAGCATCCGGCCGCGCACGGCGTGCTGCGCCTGATCCTGGAGATGGACGGCGAGGTGGTGCAGCGCGCCGACCCGCACGTCGGGCTGCTGCATCGCGGCACCGAGAAGCTGGCCGAGTCCAAGCCCTTCAACCAGTCGATCGGCTACATGGATCGCCTGGACTACGTGTCGATGATGTGCAACGAGCACGCCTACGTGCGCGCGATCGAGACCCTGATGGGAATCGAGGCGCCGGTGCGCGCGCAGTACATCCGCACGATGTTCGACGAGATCACCCGCATCCTGAACCACCTGATGTGGATCGGGTCGAATGCGCTCGACCTCGGCGCGATGGCGGTGTTCCTGTACGCGTTCCGCGAGCGCGAGGAGCTGATGGACGTGTACGAGGCGGTGTCCGGCGCGCGCATGCACGCGGCCTACTACCGTCCCGGCGGCGTCTACCGCGACCTGCCCGACCACATGCCGCGCTACCGCGAGTCGCCGTGGCGCAAGGGCGCCAAGCTCAAACGCTTCAACGAGTGGCGCGAAGGCTCGATGCTCGACTACCTGGAAGCCTTCGCCAAGGACTTCCCCAACCGGGTCGACGAGTACGAGACCCTGTTGACCGACAACCGCATCTGGAAGCAGCGCACCGTCGGCATCGGCGTGATCCCGCCGGAGCAGGCGTTGGCCTGGGGCATGACCGGCCCGATGCTGCGCGGTTCGGGCGTGGCCTGGGACCTGCGCAAGAAGCAGCCCTACGCCAAGTACGACGAGGTCGATTTCGACATCCCCGTGGGCGTCAACGGCGACTGCTACGACCGCTACCTGGTGCGTGTGGCCGAGATGCGCCAGTCCACCCGGATCGTCGAGCAGTGCGTGCGCTGGCTGCGGGCCAACCCCGGCCCGGTGATGATCGACAACTACAAGGTCGCGCCTCCCTCCCGCGAGGAGATGAAGGACGACATGGAAGCGCTGATCCACCACTTCAAGCTGTTCTCCGAAGGCTACAGCGTGCCCGCCGGCGAGACCTACGCCGCGGTCGAGGCGCCCAAGGGCGAGTTCGGCTGCTATCTGGTCAGCGACGGCGCCAACAAGCCGTTCCGCGTGCACCTGCGCGCGCCCGGCTTCGCGCACCTGTCGTCGATGGACGAGATCGTGAAGGGGCACATGCTGTCGGACGTGGTGGCGATGATTGGCACCTACGACATCGTGTTCGGCGAAATCGACAGGTAAGGCAGGCGATGAAAGCGACAGGCAATTTCGAGAACGCGCGCAACGTCGACCCGATGGTCGTCCTGAGCGACGCGACCCGCGCGCACATCGACCACTGGCTGACCAAGTTCCCGGCCGACCGCAAGCGCTCGGCCGTGCTGCAGGGGCTGCACGCCGCGCAGGAGCAGAACCAGGGTTACCTGACCGACGAGCTGATCGCGGCCGTGGCCAAGTACCTGGACCTGCCGCCGGTGTGGGCGTACGAGGTCGCCACCTTCTACTCGATGTTCGAGACGCAGAAGGTCGGCCGCAACAACGTCGCCTTCTGCACCAACATCAGCTGCTGGCTCAACGGCGCCGAGCAGCTGGTCGAGCACGCCGAGAAGAAGCTGGGCTGCAAGCTGGGCGAGTCGACCGCGGACGGGCGCGTCTACCTCAAGCGCGAGGAAGAGTGCGTGGCCGCGTGCTGCGGCGCGCCGGTGGTCGTGATCAACGGGCATTACCACGAGAAGCTCACGCCCGAGAAGGTGGACGAGCTGCTGGACGGGCTGAAGTGATGGCGGGTCATTCGCACTATTCGGAAGGTTATGGTCCGGTCGGCCCCGCGCCGAAGGAGCACCAGGCCGTCTACACCACGCTGCACTTCGACAAGCCGTGGTCGTACGAGAACTACCTCAAGACCGGTGGTTACCAGGCCCTGCGCAGGATCCTCGTCGAGAAGATCCCGCCGGCCGACGTGATCGAGATGGTCAAGCAGTCCGGCCTGCGCGGCCGCGGCGGCGCGGGCTTCCCGACCGGCCTGAAGTGGAGCTTCATGCCCAAGGGCGAGATGCAGAAGTACATCCTCTGCAACTCCGACGAATCCGAGCCGGGCACCGCCAAGGACCGCGACATCCTG
>Ga0233365_1000376_pt1 | contig 21071 bp, 38 predicted proteins | sample ElkDunMinimDraft_27_FD_191535 | JGI IMG/M metagenome (GOLD analysis project Ga0233365, IMG submission 191535) | Fecal eukaryotic communites from dung pellets of Tule Elk in California, USA - Elk Dung C36 | ecosystem: Host-associated > Mammals > Digestive system > Large intestine > Fecal | place...
GTATCACGAATCCGGAGGTAATGGCGAAGAGCCATCAGGCGGCGGCCGGCGCGGCTGACGAAGAGGATGGTAGGGCCAGCATCGCCGCCTAGCATGCGAAGGGTCGAAAGATACTTCGCCGTTGCGCAGGGACGCGGAGGAGATGTGATCAAGCCATTGTCCGACGAATGGCAGCACGCAAGCCGACTGCCGCCGGCTCCCGGACCGTTGTTTTGTCAGCCACCCCTCTGCCTGTAGGCCAATGTGACTTCACGGTTTAGGCCGAGCCTAGGCCGTGGTAGCCATGAAACATGTAGTGAACTGGCATGCTCCTTGAAATTGTGCAGTGCAGCATTATTTTGTTTTAGGAATAGCGGTGGCTTTCCGTCCTGTCGTCCCGCAGCTTCGCCTTCACCCGCCGTTTCGGCGTTTTGTTGCGCAACTGAAACCCTAACTCGTTGTACAGCTTGTATTTCTCTTGATGTTGATCGGCCAGCCTTCGCGAACCAGCAGGACGTGCACCCGACGATAGCCGTAGCGTACCCGCGTCTGGCAGATCTCTTGGATGCGCTGCTTCAAGGCGGCCTGATCGCCGCGCCTTGACTTGTAGGTGTAGAGCGAACGGTCGACGCGCAGGACCTGGCAGGCCCTACGCACCGATGCCTTGCAGACCTCCCGGACCTGATCCACAAGCTGCCGGCGGCGAGCAGGCCCCAGAGCTTTTTTGACAGCACGTCCTGAAGCATTGCCTTGTCCAATAACAGGTCGGCCACGATCCGCTTCAGCTAGCCATAAACGGTCCGATTCAAAGGAAGCACGTCAAATGGATAGAGGATGGCGTCGCCGGCGGGGCGCTTGCCTGGGCCTCGCCCGCTGATGCCGAGCGAGTTCTAGAGGCGCCCGAAGTCGGGGATACCCTGCTCGTTGAGAACTACCGCTTCCCCGTCCAAGATCATCGTGCCTGGCATGAACGCGCGAGCGGCAGTCTCGATGCCCGGAACCGATGCGCCCAGTCGTGACCGTTTCGCGTGATGATGTGCACGGCACCCGGTTCGCATGAATTGCGAGGCGGTAGCCATCCCATTTCCGCTCGTAGGCCTCCTCTCCATGCGGTGGCTTCGCAACCAGCTTCGCTAGGCAAGGCTCGATCCGCGCTGGCAGGGGGTCAACGGAGGCTCCGGCTGCTGGGCGTCGCGGCGCCGGACCTTGCCGCTCTTCTGCGGCAGTCCGTCGTCGATGAGCAGCGGTTTCGTCGGCTTCCGCGGGCGCTTGGTCATCGATCCATTGCATCAGAAAATGCTTAAAAGTCCCTCGTTGCCCCCCTTCAGTGGCGTCAAGAGCGAATTGTAGAATGATATCCACGCATTTCGGAAGCTGTGAACAGCCGGCGAGCCGCAAGCCTGATTTCGCTTCCCTTCTATGGATATGCCGCCCGGGAGAGAAACTCAGCGTACGCAGCGATAAAGCAAGCCCTCGAGGCCTCAAGGTCGCAGGGGGATCGAAGGGCGCTACGACAAGCGGTCACGGCGGTCTGATACCTTTTGCCGCTTTTGATCGTGAACCCCTCGTCGAGATATTTTAGAGCGGCCCGAGGACCCTCAATACGCTTGTCATCGAAGTCGCCCTCTCTGACAAGCACGGGATAGTCCCAACTCAAACCAAAGCCGACTTCCGTAATAGTTCCCACTTTCACCTCCTTCTCCTCCTTCTCCTCCTTCCCCAGGGCACATACGCGGACTGACGCGGGCAACACCGTCAACCGCGGCAGCGAAACCAATCGCGCTTTCCGCAATCCGGATAAGTCAGCGCTCGATTGCATCGGGTTCGGGCTTCTCGGTAGAGGCTCGCACAGCCGCCTCATCGCCGGGGTGGTTCCCGTCCTTACCTGGCTTCTGATATGGCTTTTCAGGCGCAGGTTGTGCAGGCTGTACTTTCGTTTCACCTCCGATCCCGAACAGCGAGTAAGGCGCGCTCATTAGATCGATGAGGCGCTCTTTCCATGGGATAGACATTGCATTCTCCTTCGAGACGTTGCGTCTCCCAATCGACGGCGCCCCGCTTGTGAGGCGAAAGGGCGAGGATTTGTTGACGGTGTAGGTTTGGTTTGAGAGCTGAGATCCGACTACGGAACCAGCGAAACCGGCTGGGGACTCACCCAGCCGGATTTGTCAGCTATTACTGCTGGAGGCTTCGCTTACCGTCGGCGCCGCCCTCACCGTCAGACTTCTCGTCTGGCCGTGTTTCCATCGGGGGCTTCGTATTGTCCGGTTGGGGCGACTTCTGGTCGTTCTGCTGACCAGGCTTTGGAGTGTCAGACATATGCAGTACTCCTTGCCGCGAAGTGCGGCACCGTCACAACCCACGAGATAATATATCGTTCCATATAAACTTTTAGTTTTATCCGCGTGCCACCGTGTCGGTGTAGAGTTGTGCGCGATTGTCGAACTCAGCCCTGTACTCCATGCAGGCATTGCGAGGCGCCATATAATGGCTACCGGCGTCCCAAACGTTGCTGCTACTTGTAACGAGCACCGCATAGTACGACATGAGATGAGATAGCAGCTCGTCGCACGGGCGCTGCCATTGAGGGTCGAGAAGACCCTTGCCCCAACAGAGGAGGACGACATGTCTTCCATTCCTCACCGAGTAGAACTCGATACCGCTGATCTCGCCCTGATCAGGGATGTGCTGAGAACTGGCGGGTTCCGAGGCATTGAGGCGCAGGAAAACTCCGATGTGAAACGCGCAGCGTCGGCCCTGCTCCACTCAGAGTTCCGGAACGGGGCGAGAACGAGAGACGCACTGCTCCTCATCCTGAATACAAACCGTGACGACCTCCGGAGAGGTATTCCGGTTACTGGTTCCGTGGAAGGTGACGCGATAGAGAGGTGGCGGGACGAAGGAGGTCAATAATCGCCTCCTCTTTCAGAGTATGCCCCAGGACCGAGAGGTTCCCCTGATCCGGAGTTATTCTTGATGGGTTCTGTAATCGGCGTAGCGTTCAATATCGACTGGGGGTTTCCAGTTTTCGTCACCAGTGAGTTGGGGGATAAGGGGATAGCAGGGCCGTGCGCGGGGCTTAGATACCTTCAGCGGCACTTCACGAGACGCTCTGGCCAATCCTATTGGACCGCGGTAAGCGCCTGCAACTCTGCCCTCTTGTACCGGAGCACTCCTACATATGCGCGGGTGTGTTTTATAGCTGCCTACTCCGATTATAAGGATGGCGGACGCTAGCACTACCAAGCCGCTCAGTCGCGTTTCCCCGACGAGCCGCCCGCTGTGGGAGCCGTAAGATGCTCCCTGGCCACCTGATGCAAGACTTGGAACAGGTACATATTCAGGTTCGAGTTTTCGCCAGCGATGAGCCCCAGTGTCTTCCGAACGATAGCCTCGCTTAGGTCATCCGACGGGGTATATTTCCGGGCCCATTCCTGGAGCAGGGCCGTCATCTCCGAACTTAGCGGCGCATCTACGCGTGAGAAACGGGCCATAAGCACCCCTCCTGTATCTCCGTAGACGGGCCAGCTATCAATCACGGCCCAAGCATCTACAGCTTCGGTTGGAGATAGCGCTGGGAAGACTTTTGTCTACTCGCGCACGTCAGCGCCCACACCGTGCTGCGAGGCGGATATTGACTGGAATCAAAGCCCCCTGCCCTATCCTGCAATTATCGTTATCAGGGTGTGGCACACACCATGCATGTCGAGCGCGTTGATCGAGAAGCCTTTGCAAATTCCTCCGAACCTCCGCGGTGAGTGCCACTCTTGATCCATCCGACGACCTGAGCGGAATTAGCATGCAGAAAATGAGGGAAGATCAGATACCAGGTTTCGTTACGGAAATTCTGGCCACTGGTTGCGATATGCTGGCGCTGGAGAACCTCTACGTTATCGCTGATCGGGATCTGCCGATGGCTATCCAGTCGGACGTTGCGCGCATCTTGGGGGCGTATGGTGAGCGTGGACATCTCGAAGCAAAAATCGCGTCGTACCTGCATTCGATCGGGAAAAGCTATCCGCGACCCTCAGAAGATTGAAAACAGGCGAAGCACTTGAGACCCCCTGACCCTGGCGATCAGCTTGATCCGTGGTGCTCCTGCGCGCTGACCGCACTCCAGCCCTCGAGCACGGTGGAGGGTGAACACCTAATATCCTTGCGGCGGACGTAACTAAGCTGCGGCCGTGGACGCGGTCAGCGCGCCATGTTAGGTCTCGCAGTCCTAATTTAAAATTTATCTAAGCAAGGAAGAACTCATGCGCATCAGACCACACCTGTTGGCGGCGGCCCTGTTATGCGCGTTCGGCGTGTCTGAAGCGGCCGCGGTCTGCAATATTTCCGATGCGAAGCTTGAAGAGGCCATTGTAAAGAAGCGGGAGTTTCGCGACCAGGAAAATAACCAGATGGTGCAAGATCTACGCGCCCTGCGAGACGCAGCCTTCGTTTTATGGGCCTATGGCCGACATGAAGACTGCGAACGCCTCCTGGGCAATATCCGGGAGCTTATCGCTGCGCCAAGCATGGGTAGCTTGGGAGGCAACGATGAAGACGAAGTAGATCAGCAGATGGCTGCAGGGGAACCCATGCTTCATTCTGGAGGACAGGTTGAGGGGAACCGCGGCGATAAGTCCGCACTGCCGCTCCTGGATATCAACGAACTAGGGCCAGGCCTGCGAGCCGACGAACTCCTTGGTGCTGAGGTGCGCAGTTCTGATGACAAGATCATCGGCGAAGTCCGCAACGTAGTCATTGGCACCAAAGACCGATGGGATTACGTCGTCATTGCTTCAGGCGGTTTCTTCACGCCCGGGAAAGACAGCATCGTCGTGCCGCTGCGATTCCTCCAGGTCGACCAGGAGCGCGATAGCTTCTTCGTTCGCATCCCGGAAGAAGAAGTCAAGAAAGTACCCCTTATGCCCGATCAGGACTATTCCTGGCTTGCAGACGAAGAGTGGAGGACCAAGAACGACGCCTTCTTTAGGCCCTGAGCGAAATCCCTGCCGCAAATTGTTCTTGCCCCGTTACCGCATAGCGAAATGTTTGCGAGCCATCCCTCAGCGCCGCTTGCCTTCTTTCCGTTGAAGCACATATTACATCTACCGGCAGCCATCTTAAGGGCGTTGCTGTTTGGGGCCTGATGCCCCAGCCCCAAGCGAAGGAGGACGCGATGTCTTCCGCCTCCATCCCAGCAGTATCAAGATCGAAACACATCTGGTGGGGCCATGCCCCGCTGCGGATATCGGCTATCGTCCTCTCCACAAGCTTCATCCTTTATATTGTCTTCCTGGATTTGCTTTAGGCGCCATCAGCTCTCTACGGAGAAAGATTTGCCATGCGATGCTATGTCAACCATGTCACCTTTCACTATCCCTTCCAATTTCCCGGCATGGAGGCCAAGCATCCACCGGGGACGTTCGAGGTACATGTCGAGGAAGAACCGCTCGATGTTGTTGGGGAAGCCTATCACCGGACTCTGACGTTTATGTTGACATTAGGCGGACGCACCGAAGCGTATTCCGTCCCTCAAGAAGAAGTCGATCAGCTTCTGGCCGCAGATCAAGCCAACCTCGTGTAGACTTGGCGACCAGTTGATCCGTAGCCCCTTGGGCATTGATCACGATTGAAATCCAGACGGAGGTAAGCCGAGAGCATATCGCTAGCGTCCCACCTGCTTCTGTTGCGCCTCCATACGCTGCAGTATCTCGCGCACTACCTGCAGATCGCCGGCCTGTTTGTTGAACACCTGCTGAAGTTCCTTGAGCGAAGAGGTAATCGAAACGGCCGATTGCTCAGTCACCGTGAGACGGTAGGAGATGCTGTCAAGTTTCCGGTCGAAGTCGTTGTCCCTTACCTCCCCGGCCCGAATGCGCTCGTTGTACGCGGCTTCGATCATCTTGACCTCGGCCAGCCGTTCCTTGTGCATCACTTCGTGCTGGGTGATCCAGACTTTCATTTCCTCCACATCGCGCCGGGTATTCACCCACACCGTCACGCCGCCTATGACGAGGACGGCAAGCGTCACGAGCTGGATGATCGTGTTGAGGTTCCACCGGAATTCTCTGTCTCTCTTGGGGAGTTGCATATCATCGTTCCTGTCCATTCGTCCCGGTGCCCTTCTGCGATGCGGATTAACTGTTTTGGAACGATCCCGCGGACGCCGAGCAGGTAGCAGGCCATCTCGTCCTGGCAGTCCTGGTCGAACTTGCGGGTGAGCGGGTACCGCTTCGGCAGCTTCTTGCGGATATCCCGCGCGGTGGTGCGAACGATCTGGTAGCGACCGGCGGCCGAGGACTTCCACTTGTTCTTCGGATGCTGGAGCATCTTCGTCTGAAGCGCGTCAAGCTCCTTCAGCGTCATCGAGACGAGATCGACATCGCCGCCGGTATAGGCGCCATAGGCAAGCGTCTCGTTGTAGCCGTCACCCTTGTCCGTTCCCTCGGTGAAACCGATCAGGTCGAGCATCGGGCGGTAGACGTAATAGCGGTCGCCCGCACCGCTTGGCGCGTTCGTCATGGGATATCTCCTGATGTTGTGATTTCTGGGGACGTGCCCGTTAAGCAACGGGAAGGAATTCGGCGGATATCAACAAGACGCTCACTGACCCCCAGCGAGCAACTGGTGGGAGAAGCCCGGCAGTACCGTGTCGGGCTTCTCTTTATCGCCTCGAAACTTTCCTGTTTTAGGTGTTGCTTTAATGCACTCGACTCGATCCCGCGCCGATGCTTCACTTCACGGGAAGCAGGGGGAAGCACCATGGGTTACGAGTGGGATCCTGTCCGCGCCAAGCGGAATTCAATGCTCCGGCTAGCTATTGCATTCGCGGCAACAATCGGGGTCACCGCGGTTCCGCTGTGGATCGCGCTGAAGACCGGCGCCATCTAGGGGCGCGCCTCGGTCCCGCACCTCGAAATGGATGGGCGAATTGCACCGGTCCTGTCACAAGCCGGCCAGGACGCGACTACCGTTAGCTTTAGAACGGGGTCGGGCGACCGATTGACGTCACGCTGCTGCCGCGAGATCACGCTGGTTCACCGGTCTTGCTAACCCGCGTTTGCCGTGCATATGCTTGCCGTAGATATGGGTAGTGGACGTCGAAACCCCTCGTACAGCGGTCTACTACACTCTTCGGTCTCATGGTCGGGGAGGCCCACGCGCATGTTCAGGGTGAAACCGAAAGGCGTGGGCGCTCTCCTATACGAGAGTTTCGAACTCCCCGACTATGTTCGTGGAGACCGGAATGTCGAAGTTCATTTTTGAAGGTGCCGACGACAGCTTGCATCGCTGGGCTGGCTCTCGCGCTCTCCCCTTGGGCGCTTGTCACCGTGTCCGCGGTCGCATTGACAGACCCTCTACGGAGGAGACGAAGCGCTGAGCGGATTGCCAAGGATGCCGAGCGCATCGGGCGCGCTGCCGGACGCTGGAAGGCTTCATCCATGAGTTCTGGTCCGAACTGGAGCCGAAGAAGGATCTGAAGTTCGGGTGGGCTCTCCGGGCCATGCGCAAGCATCTGGAGGCCGTCACTGAAGGCGCTCGAAAAGTTTACTTCGAAAGTTCTCCAATCCTGCTTAGTTGCATTCCAGAAGAATTTGCTCGACAGATTTGGGAACAAGTTTTTATGGATATTCGGTCGTTTGACAGCAACGCGGAGGCATATCTTGGCGCCATGGCGCCGGCACTTCAGGACGTCTTGGAAATAGCCATTTTGAAGCTCGCTCAACGTGAGGGTGCGGAAGACCTCTCATGGTTTGACGAGCTTCGCCAAGAAGCCATCGACACCGCGAAGGGGCTGGTGGTTCAGGAGGTTTCGGTAGAAGTCGATGCGGGTGTGCGCGGGTTCGTCTGCCAGGTGCTGAACGCAAAGTTCGAGAGCCTCCGCGTCAGCCTGGTCGAACAGGAGAAATGAACTCTGGCCATCGACACTGATAAAGGCGCTGCGGAAATCCCTTCCGTAGATGGTGGTTACGCTCACCGTGATCTCCTTCGGGTTCGCGGTTGGTCCACACAGGCATTACGCTTGGATGTATCGGCTGGATGACTGAATAATTTGCTGGCTACTTATGCGATATGTTGCCTGTGCCCTGAGCGCGAGAGGCACGCCCAAGGCTGGCTGGGTTGCCGACGAGGAGATTAGGCGGAGCCGTTCTGCGGGAGGTCCGTGGCCTCATCAATTTTTTTCTTCAGCTTGCGCTCCTCCTCAGTCGCGTCGACAGAGTTCGCTTCCTTGACGGCCCCCCGCCAGTTCGGCGGCGCCTTTCGAATGACCGTATCTGAAGAGCCCTGTGTAGCGGGGTGGTTGAGTTCGTCGCTCATTTTGGTTCTCCGTGCGGGAGTCCAACTATCGACTAGCCAAAATGGTCCAAGCACTCCGCCACGCCGATGCCACATTTCTCGAGAGCCAGGCCTCGACACCCGAAGTGGGCACTGGGATCAATTCGCTTCTTGGGGTGGCGTTACCCTTGCAGGTGGCGGCGCTTGCGGTGAGAGGATTACGCCTTCTGGCTGATCCCGTGGCTGGTCACCCAGCGGAATAATGCTGACGATTATGGCGATCAAGGCGAGTGCCACCGCAATAAACAACAGACGACTGAACCAAATGTTCATCGGCGCTCCTTGGGGTGACACAACCAGTCGATAGACATGATGTTCCTCGAAGCATGCACCAGTCGTGGCCGCCGGAAAAGAGTAAGGACCCTCAGCAAGAGGGAGGCAGTCTGGAAAGCACAGCCTTTCAACTAAGGATTGTTTTTTAAAACGGACGGTGAACCCTTAGTTCATAATGTGGTGGAATCGCCGCAATCGCTGGAAAAAAAACACTGTCAGTATGATCACATTTGGATGAAGAAGACGCCGAGCTTTTTATCGCCACTACCGTTCTGGCCCTTCAAGATGCCATGGGCATAGCAGTCAAGCAACTCGCAGACGACAAGGGACAGACGATGTCTCATGGCTGGATGAGCTTCATCAAGAGGCCATCGGGATTACCGACAGGATAGTTGTTGCGGATGCCTCTTTCGAAGTCGGCACGGCCGCCCGCCGGTTCGCCGCTTATATGTTAGACACAAAGTTCAAAAGCCTGCGTGCCAGCCTTGTTGATCCGCGAATTGAGTAGATGGCCACCCCAGACGGCGCGAGCGGGAGCGCAGGCGCAGGATTTCAGTGATGGTACGGTTTTTAGGAGCCGCGAGGCGTCATCCACTTCCGAGAAGGGCGGCTGCGGTGAGAGCCTGGCCAGGCCAAGAGACTTGGCGAGCCAACGGGGGGAAGCCATGGCCGGGTAGAGCGCTTGCCAAGCGCTGGACAGATCGAACGGAAATTCATTTGGCGAGAGGCTCCGGATGAAGCCTCTCGTAAAGCATGGTCAGCGCCCCGCGGCGATGCCGACGATGACGCCGGTTGCAAGGCTGATGAGCAGGTAATCCTTGTCCACCCGGATCCACTGCTGTCCCCTCGATGGAGCGCGGAGCCCATGACGACGGTAGTCGCGTACGGGCTGACGGCGTTTCCAGTCCGACACCCGATGACCACGCACCCACTTCGGTCGCTTGGGCGGGGGGCGATGGGCCTGAGGCTTGTGCTTCTGATGGTACGTCGGCTTCCGGTCGTTATGATGCGACTGGGCTTGCGCGGAGAGCGGTGCCACTGAGCAAGTCATTGCCAGGGCGATCGCGAGGGCACGGGTGAAATGCTTCATGATGAAGTCCTCGTTGGTAACGAGGTGCTTTATGCGTCGGTAAGTTAATCGAATATGAACGTTCAGATTAAGCTTCTGTAAGGTTTCCCGAGCCGCTACCGATCAGAGAGGTAGCGCCATCAGGGCTATCAACGCCATGGTCCAATCCATGCTGGTGAACTGCGAACCCTGATCAGAGTGGATCAGCACCTTGTCCTTCGGTTTGCGTCGCCACACCGCCATGAGCAGAGCCGGCACTACGACGTCCGTGGTTTGACGGCTCTGCATTGACCAGCCGATCACCCGGCGCGAATAAAGATCGATGACGACGGCGAGATAGGCGAAGCCCCCGCAGGTCCTGATGTAGGTGATATCCGTCACCCAGGCCTTGTCAGGAGCCGTTACGTCAAACTGCCGGTCAAGCGTGTTGTCGAGAACGACGGAAGGCCTGCCGCCATAGATGCCGGGACGGCGTTTGTAGCCGATCTGCGCCTTGATTCCGGCGAGACGGGTCAGACGCGCAACCCGGTTAGGGCCGCACATCTCTCCCTGATCGAACTGCTACGAAAATTTGCTGGGGACGTGCGGCAATGACCGCAACCGAGGCCCCTAGGCTGAATGTCGGATGCTGGACTGACAAGTCGGGAAATCACATCGCCTTCTAATGCATTCGTAGCTTGCGAGCATTTTTGAATGAAACGAGCCGCCCTGCGTCCTCGTCCCATAGAGCAAGGCGCACACACTTGAAGCTGTCCCAGATCGTTATGCGGCCGACCGATGCGAGTTCCGGATGTTCGCGAAGCACTTCAGGCAACCTGTAGTATGGCACCCGGCTCGAAAGATGGTGCACGTGGTGGATTCCAATATTCCCCGTTATCCAACCTAGAACGGGCGGCAGATCATAATGGGAAGCGCCATGAAGGGCCGAAGTCGCGAACTGCCACTCATTCTCCTTTGCCCAATGTGTTTCCTCGAACTGATGCTGGACGTAGAAAAGCCAGACGCCTGCCGCCGCTGCAAGCAGCACGATCGGCAAGTGGATGACGAGAAAGGGCACAATTCCTATAGCCCAAGCGAGGCCGACCGCTAGGATGGAGATGGCGACATTGGTGGTCATCGTCGACACCCATGGCAGGGCGCCCGACTGCATCATCCCGAAGGGAAGTCGTTGCTTCAGCAGGAATAGCCAGGCAGGGCCGATACCGAACATTACCAACGGATGCCGGTAGAGCCGGTAGCGGAGTCGGCCGAGCTTCGAAAGCTCTTCATATTCAGCCACAGTCAATGTGGTGATATCACCGATGCCGCGCTCATCCAGGTTTCCTGTTGACGCGTGGTGGGCGGCATGGGCGCGCCGCCAATGATCATACGGCGTCAAGGTCAACACGCCGAGCACACGCCCGGTCCAATCATCCAGCCGACGACGCGCGAAGAACGATCCGTGTCCACAATCATGCTGGATCATGAACAAGCGCAGAAGAAAGGCTGCGGCGGCAGGGATGACAACAACCAACCCCAACCAGAAGCCGGTGGAGATGCATATATACGCAAGCGTCCACAACAGCGCAAAAGGAACGGCCGTCACAAGCAGTTCATAAATGCTGCGACCGGCGTGCGGCTGACGATAGTGCGAAAGGACTTTAAGCCAAGCTTTGGCATCACGTCCATGAGTCGCTGCCAGGCCCTGGGAGGCGTTGGTCATTCTTGGTGATCTCTCTGGTTTTATCCGAAGCTCAGCTTACCGCTCACGGAGCGAGCTTTGCTGCTGCGAGATCGCCTAAGGCCTTCGCAGGTGGAGTGAGTTCTGTGGGAGGCTCTATAAGGAATGCTGTGCCGTGACCACCGCCCGCCTAGCAGATGCGATATGCCTGACAGCACCATTGGGGCGTTGGAGCTTGAAGATCGATCGATCATTAGCAGAAACTTGCCGGGCCGTGTCGAGGCCTCGATATTGCCTCCGGGAGATAAGCTGTTCCCGCATAAAAGAGCATTTTCGCGGTACCCGAACCCGCTCACGCCCACAAGATTTCGATGAAGCTGAAGGTTGGAAGACATCATGGTCCTCCTTTCGTTGGGGCCAGGGAAGTTACCCCTGAAACGGCAGCGCCCGTAAAAGTGGCTACCGAAGCGGCTACAGTACGACGGACGGCCAGGTGGAGCAACCAGATAGACACGCTTTGAACAAGCCTTTGGTGCCGGCTCCCGGACCGTTGTTTTGTCAGCCACCCCTCTGCCAGTAGGCCAATGTGACTTCACGGTTTTAGGCCGAGCCTAGGCCGGGGTAGCCATGAAACATGTTGTGAACTGGCATGCTCCTTGAAATTGTGCGGTGCAGCATTATCTAGTTTTAGGAATAGCGGTGGCTTTCCGGATAACAGAGGGCCAGCTATGAGAGGCATCTCCGACACGATTGAACGTCTAGCCCGGTACCGTGCTAGGCCAATTGCGACGACCGGCGGCATCAGCAGGCTAACGAAGCTGACTCCGGAGATTAATCCGGGCCAGCTGATGGGTTGGTACCGGCGTCCTAGCAACGTGGAAGCTCCCGCCCTTGTCGTCGTACTCCACGGATGCACACAAACAGCAGCTGGGTATGATGAAGGATCGGGATGGTCGGCACTCGCAGATGACTACGGGTTCGCCGTACTGTTTCCCGAGCAGTCCCGCCAGAACAATCCGAACCTGTGTTTCAACTGGTTCCGCACGGAAGACATCATTCGGGGGCAAGGCGAGGTGTTGTCTATCCGCTCGATGGTTGCCCGAATGGTGGCCGAGTACGGTGTTGATCCGCGGCGTGTCTACGTGACTGGGCTCTCGGCGGGAGGGGCGATGGCGAATGCATTGCTTGCAACTTATCCCGAAGTTTTTGCTGGGGGTGCCATCATCGCAGGCCTTCCATACGCAATCGCCTCGACAGTGCCAGAAGCTTTTGATCGCATGCGAGGCAACGGAATCCCCTCCGCAACCATTCTCCAAAACAAGCTGCGCTCGGCAAGCGGCCACCATGGCCCTTGGCCGACGATATCTGTCTGGCATGGAACAGCTGATAACACAGTGGCGAAAGCGAACGCACGAGCGATTATAGATCAATGGCGAAGTGTCCATCAGGTGGCGGCAAGACCGAACCTCTTGCAAGACATTGACGGTCACACTTACGAGGCGTGGCGGGACCCTTCGGGGCGGGAGTTGATCGAGCATTACCAGATATCTGGGATGGACCATGGGACCCCATTGGATCCTACAACTGGCTACGGTAAGGCCGCGCCTTACATGCTTGACGTCGGAATTTCTTCCACTGTGCAAATCGCACGCGCTTGGGGACTGACGCCGTCTTTTGAGCGCCGTGCTTCTCCAAGGACTACCGGAGCCCCCGATTCTTCTCACGTCCACCAGTCCAGTCCTGCAAGCGTCGACGGGATACAGGAGGTGATAGAACGGGCCATGCGTTCAGCCGGATTAATGAAATAGCTACTGGAAGGCTTGCGCAAGCTCATCACTTGGCGTCACAAACCGCATTTGCGTAAGCTCGCTTGTGATCATGGGCGACACGCGATATTTACATCACGTTCGCGATCTCACCATGCTTGCAATCATACTGAATGCGCAGGGAAGATTGACGGCCTGCGTCGTGAACGACGACGCAGGCATTTCCTCCGACTAGCGCTTGAAATGGTAGCAACAGCTCGGGCGACAGGTACCCAGCCTGCTGCTGGCATAACGATCGGCACACACTGCTCTAATGGCCGGTCGCCACATCGCGCGGCGTCATACTTGGTAGCCAGTCTGGATCAATAAAGCCGAAAATCGATAGCTGCCGAGGCGTGTATTTTAACGGCCACCGACGAAGCGGAGCAACGAATAGAGAAGTCAGCTCTTTAAGATGAACCCGCAGCTTCGTTTACAACGAAGAGGAGGTATAGGTGTCCTGAGTTGCGTCTGCGCCGTCGTCGCCAACACCGAGAATGTTGATCAGAGCCTCTCTTTCTGGACCGAACGGTCTCTGGTTCAGGAAGTCTGCAACAGGCATATGTGTCTGGTGGCCACCTGAAGGCCCGTTTGCCTTGTGCAACACGAAAGCTTGTTGAGTCGCTTCATCGGTGAAAAGGTACCATCGGTCCCCATTCGGGCTGGAAGAGAACTGCTGAAGGTTGTTCATGAAACTGGTTCCTCAGGACGATTGGAGCCGCTCGAGCTATGAGGCCGACGACCGCGCTTGCTGATCATTGGCAAGCGCCTCATCGAGAGCGGTCTCTGTGACCGCGAAGGCTCTGGTGAATGCACCCGACGTCAACATGATCGTGAGCGTGCGGTGATAGCCTTCCCACATTACATCAAGAGGCTCCTCGACAATTTGAACATCGAATTCACCAGGCGGATGCGATTGTTCCATTCCCGGCAAAAGGAACGCGTTCTGGAAGCTGACCTTCCTGACGCTTGTCTTGATGTTCATGATTGTCTCCTGGGGCGACGTTGCTTTGCTGGAGTTAGCGTAGATCGGTAGCCGTCAGCGTGTAGCTCATGCCGCGCTTCCCGTCGTAGATCTTCATTGCGGTCTGCTGTATTTTTGACCGAGCGACGTCAAATGCACGCAAATAATCGTGTTCCGACAAACGCGCGGTCGAGAAAGCGCCAGTTTCGACGAAGAACCTCACCTCGAACATCCCGTCATAACCCGTAAAGCGAATGACGTTCCTGGCGTTATCGAAGCTTCGGCTTATGTTAGGAAAGCTAAGTGTCATCGTGCGCTCCATTTTCGGCTCTACGGTGAGCGGACAAGCCGCCAGGTACGCCCATCATCGTGGTGGTCGTGTGATTTCGTGCCGGATCAGGGGATAGGCGTCGGCATCGTACATGGCCTGCATCTGCGCCCCGTCGAACCTTGCTTCATCGACTTCCAGAACAGAGCCCCGAAGGAGTGCGACTGGGAGCTCTTCGATAGCAAAGCGCAGAGCCTCAGCTACAGTCTCAAAACGCCGATAGCGATGTCTGCTCCCTTTGTGTTTGCTCCGGCACGGATAGAAGCTCGCGCCATCCCTGTAGTTGAAATGGAGCCGGTGGCTCTGGTCGATCGCTGGTGTGCCTGAGGGCGTGCGCTGCGAGCCGCTGATCATGATGCAGACCCATCGGGTGTATCTACTTGACGGCTCGCAAAGCGATGCCGCCGCTCGGCCATTCGTGCTTCTCGTTTGCGAAGAGCCAGCTTGCCGCGAATGTCTTGGAGCTTTGCGGCATCTAAGCCTTGTTCATTGAGGCTACGCTTGAAGAGGCTTTCAGCGGCACGAAGTATTCTAGTGATCATGTTGGTTGCCTCCCGGGCTTAAGGCGAACAGGCCTTGCTGAATTGTCCGGCCCTCTAAGCGCGTCCGGATCAGAGCTGAGGCTGCGTTGACGCGGTCGTTCTCGTCCTTGGCCAGTCGGGCCTCACGCAGGCGCAGGGTTTTTGCCTCGCGTGCCTGCTTGACGAAATCCTCCTCTTCCGCCGCGCGGGCTTTCGCGAAGAACTGGCTTTGGATTTTGTTGAAGGCGCTTTCCGCCCGCTGACGGGGCTTGCTGAACGTCTGTGTCATGGAGTTGCCTTTCAGGCTTGGCCGTCGCAACGGTCCAAAAAGAAAAGGCCGGGCAGTTAGCCCGGCCTTGGTTGGTTCACGCTCTCGACAGTGCCAGTACATCCGTGGTCAAGGGAGAGCAGATACCGATATCAGGCGGACTGAATATTGCAGGCCGACATCTTGCCCGACTTGTTGTCGCGCTCGAGATCGTAGTTGAGCTTCTGTCCTTCGACGATGTCTCGCATTCCGGCACGCTCGACAGCCGAGATGTGCACGAACGCGTCAGCGCCGCCGTTGTCAGGCTGGATGAAGCCGAAACCCTTGGTGGAATTGAACCATTTAACTGTGCCAGTGGTCATGATGAACCCTTTCTTAGCATAAGTGATCGGCCAGAAAGTCGGTGACATCCTGGGGAGTGTAGCGATGTTTTTAAAGGAAAGGTTCGTTCAGGGCGCGGTGCCAATCGCGCAATAACCAAAGCTCAGCGAGAAAAAGATCGGTAAACTCAAAATAGTGATTTCTATCGGAAAGTCAACCACAAGTTTGAGGACTCGTCCGATCGCAGCCGGAAAGCTGGTCTCCGTCGTCCAAGACCGCAGCGGCTTCGGGCAATCGTAGCCACGGATCTGGCGCTGCCGCTTCAGGGGCGTCCCCTAGCCCCAACGAAAGGAGGACGAGATGTCTTCCGACCCCCGATTTATCAAGAACCTCGTCAGCGTTAGCGGCTTTGGCTATCGTGAGAACATCCTTGCGGCGTGACGATCTCTTCTGCCGTCTCCCGTGGGAAGCTGGCCGTGCGCACACGGATAGTCCGCCTGAAGCATGAAGAGCGACTACAACCGCCTCCCACCTCGTGGGACTACGTAGCGCTGCCTCTCTGAATAAGGGCGAGGTGCCGATGAACCACCAAACGTGAATGCCGGAGTACGCCCTGTATGCTCCCACGAGTTGTCGATCTGCGGGCACGGTTTCGCGAGTATCAGGCGTGGGAAGCAAGCTTGTGACGGCTTGCACCAATCGCTTGCTGCTGGCCACGCCAGCGAGCGACTTCGGATCAACGCGCTGTTGCCTGGAGGGACGGTTACCCCTGCGGGTGGAGAAGGTGACCCAGAAGCCTTGAAATTCGTGTCTGACCTCCACCTGATGAGAAGAATGGCGTCGGCATTGGAAAATGCTCAAGCCGCACTTCCTGCTCTCGGATCGGTCTCAGTTCATTACCGGTAGCCCCATGATTGTTGATGGGGCATGTCGGTTCGCCTCTTATAGTTCGTAAACCTGATGTCTCCGTTACGGAAGCTTCTGGGACCCAAGCGACCCAAGGCGGTCATCAGCAGAGTAGAGCCTCAAGAACACACAAGTCAGTCAGCAATGGCGAGAACGATCTTGCCCCGTGCGCGACCAGCTTCAGAAAGTGCGAGCGCTTGTCTGATCTCGGCCAAAGGCAGGACATTGTCGACATGTGCCACGACCTTGCCAGCTTCAGCCAGTTCCTTGATCGACCTCAGGTTAGGTCCGCTGGGCACGGTAAAGGATCGCTTCACGCTGACCCCGAAGCGCTCGGCTTCGTTGTTGGGAAAGGCCACCACGGTAACTATGCGTCCACCCTTCTTCAGTGTCTTGAAGGCTCGCTGGAATGTCTCGCCGCCCATCGTATCGAACACGAGATCAATGTCACCTACCGCGTCTTCGAAGGGTTGACTCGTGTAGTCAACGAAATCGTCAGCACCGAGATCACGTACGAACTGCTCGTTGCGGCCCGAGGCTACCGCGGTGACATGGGCTCCTTTGGCCTTCGCGAACTGCACGGCCAACGAACCCACGCCGCCCGAGCTATTGGTCACCAGGAGACGTTGCCCGGCAGATAGTTCACCTTCATCGAAAAGCGCCTGCCATGCCGTTGAACCCGCCAGCGGAAACGCCGCCGCTTGGATGGGGTCCATATTGGCGGGTACATGCACAACGTTCGCTGCTTTTGCGATTGCATATTCTGCAAACGCACCGGTGTGAACCATCCCGAAAACAGTGTCACCTGGCTGCACGCTATTGACGTCAGTGCCGACCGCTTCGATCGTGCCGACGAGCTCCCCTCCAAGGAGGATCGGCAGGGTCATCCCCATGCGCTGCCCCATGCCACCACGAATTTTGGATTAACGCCTGCGGCATGGACTCTTATCAGAACCTCGCCAGCCCCAGGCACTGGTGCGTCAACATCAGAAATGTCCACAACATCGTTGGATCCGTATTCGCGAATTACCGCGGCTCTCATTGGAATTCTCCCAAACCTTGATCCAATTCACGGTATAGAAGTAGTTGTTCGATGTGACGCCAACCTGCATCGCCGACAGGCCATTTCTCATGCAACAACCTTTTGCTACTCGCCGTGTTGCGAAGCCAAGTGGTTCCGCCTTACCGTTGCACACCCACACTGAAGCGCAGCTGACCTTTGCTGCGTCAGGCATGATCCAACTCCATACGGAGGAAGGGGTCTGGCTGGTGCCTCCTCAGCGTGCGGCGTGGGTTCCGGCAGGTGTTCCGCATCGCCTGGATATCATAACGGACGCCGAACTCTGGATGGTGCATTGGCAGGCATCAGCAATCGCAGAATGGACGCCTGCAGGCTTTCCTGATCATGCTTTCGCATCGAGGGTCACCCCTTTGATGCACTCCCTGCTGGCTGCGGCCGTTGACGATGATACTCGGGCGGACAAGGCGGAGCTCGTGGTGCGGTTGATACTCCTGGAACTGTGCGCCGTGTCAGATGCACCAACCTACCTTCCCTTACCCAAACATCCTGTGGCAAAGCGGGTCGCCGAAATTGCTCTGGGCGATCATCGCAATCTCATGGACCTCGCCGAGATTGCATCGCGAGCCGCAACGTCCATTCGTACCGCAAGCCGACTGTTCCCCCGGGAAACAGGAATGACGATTAAGGCTTGGAGGCAACGAGCGCGGATCGTGCGAGCCATGGAGAAACTTGCCCAAGGGAAGGCGATTGCTAATGTGGCGAATGACACAGGCTTCTCCAGCACCGCCGCGTTTTCCTGCGCGTTCAGACAAGTGACGGGAACCACGCCCAGCGCGTTCGTCGGGGAACCCCAAAACCACGATCGCTGAGGTAGCCCTCTGGCAATGTCGCTGCTGCATGACTGCTCTCGGCCCATAGCGAACGTGTACTGCTAGAGCCAGCGGTATAACTCGTGCCACGCGGCGTCCTCACAGCAATGCACTTCCTCACCTGAACGACCAGACGCAGGCTAACGGGCAGCTTCCTTCGACCGGCGCTGTCGATGCCTGTCAGGCTCGGCGTCCGCGGATGTCACGAAAACGAACTAGCCTTGCGCGTTCCTCGTCCCATAGAACAAGCCTCACACAGCGCAGGCTATCCCTAAGGCTTACCCGTCCAATGGCGGCGAGTTCCGGGTGTTGGTGTAGGACCTCGGGTAGCCTGTAGAAAGGAATGCGGCTTGATAAGTGGTGCACGTGGTGAATCCCGATGTTGCCTGTAAGCCATCTCAACACCAGCGGCAGATCATAATGCGAAGCGCCGTGAAGGGCTGCGCCGGGGAAATGCCAATTGTCATCCTTCGCCCAGTGCGTGTCCTCAAACTGATGCTGGACGTAAAACAGCCAGACGCCTGCCGCCCCTGCCAGCAGCACGATTGGGAGGTGGGTTGCCAGGAAGGGCCCGATTCCGATGGCCCATGCCGATATGATGACAAGAAGAGCGACGGCGAGATTGGTCGCCATGGTTGAGACCCAAGGCAGTGCGCCAGAGCGCATCATCCCGAATGGTAGTCGTTGCTTCAAGAGGAAGACCCATATTGGCCCGATCCCGAACATCACCAGTGGGTGCCGGTAAAGTCGGTAAGCTAGTCGGCGCAAGCGCGACAGCGCACGATATTCCGCTACCGTAAGCGTTGTGATGTCGCCAATCCCGCGTTCGTCCAGGTTCCCAGCCGAGGCATGATGGATGGCGTGGGCGCGACGCCAGTAGTCGTAGGGCGTGAGGGTCAAGACGCCGAGAACGCGTCCAGTCCAGTCGTCCAGGCTCCGACGAGCAAAGAAGGACCCGTGTCCGCAATCGTGCTGGATTGTGAACAGCCGCAACAGGAAGGCTGATGCGGCCGGAACCACAAGAATGAGGCCGAGCCAGACTTTATGAGTGATGCAGAAGTAAGCAAGCACCCACAAGATGGCGAAAGGGAAGGCTGTGACAAGTAGCTCGAAGGTGCTACGGCGCACTTGAGGCTGCCGATATCGAGACAGCGTCTTCATCCAGGCGGAGGCATCGAGGTCGGTCGGCCTCGACGGTTGACGGACGGCAATATTCATCAGCGGAAGTCTATTTCTGTTTCTTGCCGAGGCTCAGCGAGTCGCTGGCACCTTTAACCTGACTGCCAAAAGCCGGGGGTGTTACCGCCGGACCCTTTTCCTTCTTCGGCTTGCGAGCCTCGCGATTGCTTCTTAGTTGGCCTTTGGCCATGGTAATTCTTTCTGTTGAATAGATGGGTAAACCGCAAACCATCCGTACGCACGGAGTATGCATTTGAATCACGGTTAGGGATTTGTCGTTCCCGCTCCACCGCCACTAAGAGAGGACGCGTCGCGCAGTCCTGCGACGATTGGCAGAGGTTGGAACAGCATCTGAGGCTCTAAGCGTATCATCCGGCATCGCAAGGCGAGTGTCGCAGGGGCAGTTTCAGAGGAGACTGCTATGCCTGACAGGATGTTCTCGCGATAGCCAAAGCCGCTAACGCTGACGAGGTTTCGTTCTAGTCGGAGGTAGGAAGACATGGTGTCCTCCTTTCATTGGGGCCAGGGGATGGCCCTGAAGCGGCAGCGCCCGTACAATGGCTACCGAAGACTTGACAGTATACCCGGCGGGCGTCGTGCGCAATGATTAAGGGCATGATCCAGCGCGAGGCACAGATGCACCAGCTTCCCGTCTCGGGTGATCAGCATGACGCTGTCCCGGGGGACATTCGTCAGCTCCGGCAGTTGCGCCATGAAGATCAGGATGGCCAGCTCGTTGACGAAGCCGGTCATCACCGATTTAGACCCGAAGCGCATCAGGTAGGCGAGCTTCCGCAAGCCCGCGACGATCTGCAGATGCCTTCAAGAACGGTCGCTGCCAAGAGGTACTCAAGCCCGTGGTCGCGCACGAGCGTCACCATCAGGGCCGCCATTGCGGCGGTGCCCCGCTTCGTCTTTGCGTGCGCGAGGTGGTCCGCTGCCAGTCACTGAAGTCAAGGAACGCCCGCTAATCGCCGAAGCGTTCATCTCTGCGGCGGAGAGCGCGGGCTACGAACGCAGTGCCGACTATAACGGAGATCGTCAGGACGGCTTCGGCTACTATCAGGTGAACCAACGACCTGGCCGTAGGGTGAGCGCGGCTGCGAACCAGCGACGACACCTGGCGGCATATCGGCAGGCTGGTCGAGACTATCCAGCCGGCCGAGTGCGAAATCTATTTTGCCAATGCAGCGTATGGTTCCGTCAAAAGGTGAAACGCTCTAGATCACCGAGCGCGGCTATCCCGTAGCGGAGGTTTCGCAGCGGCTCGGGGTCAGCCAGCATTCGCTCTATGAGCGCGTGCGGAAAACATAGACCCGAGGGCGTCTACGAAACTCGGGGCTATTCAGTACTGGCAGTCGCAGAGAAGCCGGTCTGCCGTCATTCGTCAGTGAAGGAACAAAACGAGGAGCCCGTCATTCCACCGAATTCCCTTGCCTACGTCGGTATCGGTATCAGGCAGGTCGTTGTCCGGAAGGAGCCCGCACGTGAAGCAAAGCACGCTGCAAGCGACCTTGCAGGCCGAGGTTGCTCGATGGTTTCATTCACTTGATCCAGTGCGGCCAGAAGAGATGATAGGG
>Ga0233365_1000377_pt1 | contig 21053 bp, 17 predicted proteins | sample ElkDunMinimDraft_27_FD_191535 | JGI IMG/M metagenome (GOLD analysis project Ga0233365, IMG submission 191535) | Fecal eukaryotic communites from dung pellets of Tule Elk in California, USA - Elk Dung C36 | ecosystem: Host-associated > Mammals > Digestive system > Large intestine > Fecal | place...
GCGGAGGCGCACAAGGCCATCCTGGCCGGTGGCCGTACTCTCGTGCCGAACCGTTACGTGATCGATCTCTCGCCCTACGATCACAGCCGGCTGGCGCCGTACGCCGCCGCACTGGCCCAGGAACTGGCCCAGTCGCAGGCGGAGTTCATCGGCGAGCAGGCCTGGACGGTCTACGGCGACGTGATCGTCGAGATCGAGCGCGGCGAAGGCCTGGACACCGGGATGTTCCGGGTGACGGCCGAGGTCTACACCGGCAGCGACGTGGCGCCGGTCTCCGGTGGCCCCGGCTTCGACGCCGGTCCGCCCGCGTACCCCGCCTACGACCAGGGCGGCGGGTACGGTCCGCCCCCCGGACACGGCGGTGGCCGCAACATCCGCCTGGTCTCCGGCGACGGGCGCAACTACCCGTTGCAGATGGGCTCGACGATCATCGGTCGCGGCGACCAGGCCACCCTGCGCCTGCCCGACGTGGGGATCTCCCGCCGGCACGCCCGCCTCGACTTCGACGGTGGTCAGGTGGTCCTCACCGACCTCGGCTCGACCAACGGCACGATGGTCAACGGCCAGCGGGTCTCGGCGGTCGCCCTCAATCCCGGCGACATGATCCAGCTGGGGACGACCACCCTGACCTTCCGCGTGGACGGCTGATTCGTTGCCGGCCTTCGTCATCCCGGTAGCCCGGTTCGGGTTCATCATCCTGCTGTGGATCTTCGTGTTCACCGTGGTCGGAGTCATCCGTCGCGACCTGTTCGCCGGGGCGCGCTCGGGCCGGCTGGTCGCGGCGCCGCGTGGGGTCGGCGCGTCGACGGGGCAGACGGCGGGGACGCCGGCGAAGGTCAAGCGCGGCCGCGCCGCCCGGCAACTGGTGGTGACCGCCGGACAATTGGCCGGCACCCGGATAACCCTCGGCGAGAATCAGATAACCATCGGACGCGCGGAGGACTCCACCCTGGTCATCACCGACGACTATGCCTCCGCGCGGCACGCCCGGTTGGTGCCCCGGCAGGGACAGTGGTTCGTGGAGGACCTCGGCTCGACTAACGGGACCTATCTGGATCGCGCTAAGGTCACCGGACCGACCCCCGTCCCCCTTGGCGTACCGATCCGCATCGGGCGCACCTCCCTCGAATTACGGCCATGAATCTGACCCTGCGCTACGCGGCCCACAGTGACCGCGGTCTGATCCGCGACGGAAACCAGGATTCCGTCTACGCCGGACCGCGGCTGCTCGCCGTTGCCGACGGCATGGGCGGCATGGCCGCCGGTGACGTCGCCAGCAACATCGTCATCGGTGCCATGGCGCCCCTCGACGAGGACGTCCCCGGGGACGCGCTCGTCGACGCACTGCGCTCCGCCGTGGAGACCGCCATCCAGCAGTTGCGTGAGACGGTGGAGGCCAACCCTCAGCTCGAGGGGATGGGCACCACCCTGACCGCGACTCTCTTCTCCGGTAGCAAGATCGGCATGGTGCACATCGGGGACTCCCGGGCGTACCTGCTGCGCGACGGTGAGTTCAACCAGATCACCAAGGACGACACGTACGTCCAGATGCTGGTCGACGAGGGCCGCATCAGTCTGGAGGAGGCGAGCAGCCACCCCCAGCGCTCGCTGCTCACCCGGGCCCTGGACGGCCGTGAGGTCGACCCGGAGTACTCGGTGCGCCAGGTCCGCGCCGGCGACCGTTACCTGATCTGCAGCGACGGGCTCTCCTCGGTGGTCAGCGCCGAGACCATCGGCGACACCCTGCGGGAGTACACCGACCCGCAGAAGTGCGTGGAGCGGCTGGTGCAGCTGGCGCTGCGCGGCGGTGGGCCGGACAACATCACCGTCGTCATCGCCGACGCCACCGACCAGGACATCGTCGAGGCCGCACCGATCGTGGGCGGCGCCGCCGCCCGGGACCGGGGAATGGCCACCTCCGCCGACGTCTCCACCCCGGCGGCCCGCGCCTCGGCGCTGCAGACGCCCCGACCGGCCAGCCCCGAGGAGGAGCCGTCGGCCGCACGCGACGACGACCGCCCGCGGCGGCGCCCGCTGCGTACGGCGCTGCTGCTGGTGCTGGTCGCCGCGCTGCTCGGCGGTGGAGTCTGGGGTGGCTGGGAGTACCTGCAGCGGCAGTACTACGTCGGCGTCAACGCCGACGGCAAGCTCGCCGTCTTCCAGGGCGTGCGGGGCGAGATCGCCGGTTTCGAGCTCGCCACCGTGCACAGCGTCAGCGAGATCGACCTCGACGACCTGACCGCCGCCGCCCAGGAGAAAATCAAGGTCGGCATCCAGGCCGGTGACGCCACCGACGCCGAGCGCCGGCTGGCCGAGCTGACGAACGACTATCCGGGCAACCCGAACCTCAAGCCGCTCTGCCCCCTCCCGGTGGCGAGCGCGACGCCGGCGCCGAACGGGAGCGCCTCCGGCAGCCCGGTCACTCCGACCCCCGGCGACGACGGTTTCCCCGTCGAGCCCGACCCGGTCGATCCGGCGGACTGCCGGTCGCCGCAGTGAGCGACAAGGACCCGAGGACACGATCATGACCGCTCAGACCGGATCACCGGCGCCGCCCGCCACCGCGGGCGACGCCGGTGCGACCCGTCTGGCCCGGTCCCGGCGCAACTCCGAGCTCTGGCTGCTGCTGCTGGCCATGGTGCTCGTCGCCCTGTACGGCGCGACCGTGGAGGCGAACCAGTTCGGCTCGATCACCGCCGACTTCTGGGTCCCGGCCGCCGTGCTGACCCTGGTCTACCTCGGCCTGCACGTGGCCGTCCGGTTCCTGGCGCCCTTCGCCGATCCGGTGCTCATCCCCGCGGTCGCACTGCTCAACGGCATCGGCGTCGGATTCCTGCGCCGGCTGGACCTGGCCCGGGCCGACGCCGCAGACCGGGAGCACCTGGCGATCTTCGCCGGCACCGGCGGCCGGCAGCTCGCCTGGACCCTCATCGCGGTGGTGCTCGCCGTGGCGTTGCTCTTCATCGTCCGCGACCACCGCTCGATCTCGAAGTACGCCTACACCCTCGGCCTGGCCGGTGTCGTGCTGGTGATGCTTCCCGCGGTGCTGCCCAGGAGCATCTCCGAGGTCAACGGGGCGCGACTCTGGATCCGGATCGGCTCCTTCAGCATCCAGCCGGGCGAGTTCGCCAAGCTGGCGCTGCTGGCCTTCTTCGCCTACTACCTGGTGCGCAAGCGCGAGGTGCTCTCGCTGGCCAGCCGCCGGGTGCTCGGCATCGACTTCCCGCGCGGACGCGACCTCGGCCCGGTGCTGGTGGTCTGGGCGATCAGCCTGCTGCTGCTGGTCTTCGAGAAGGACCTCGGCACCTCGCTGCTCTACTTCGGCATGTTCGTGGTGACGCTCTACATCGCCACCGAACGGGTCAGCTGGCTGCTGATCGGCCTGGTCCTCTTCTTCGGCGGGGCGTACCTCGCGTACTTCCTCGGTGGCACCATCGGCGGCCCGTTCTACAACTTCCGCCAGCGCGCCGACATCTGGCTGGACCCGTTCCAGGACCCCTTCGACAAGGGTTACCAGCCCGTGCAGGGGCTGCTCGGCCTCGGCAGCGGCGGCCTCTTCGGCGCCGGCCCGGGCGGTGGTGAGCCGCTGCAGATCCCCGAGGTGCACAACGACTTCATCTTCGCCGGCATCGGCGAGGAGATCGGCCTCTTCGGGCTGACCGCTCTGCTGATGCTCTACCTGCTGATCTCCCAGCGCGGCCTGCGGGCCGGGCTCGGCGTGCGCGACTCCTTCGGCAAGCTCCTCGCCGGCGGCCTCGCCTTCACCCTGGCGCTGCAGGTCTTCGTGATCATCGGCGGGGTCACCGGGCTCATCCCGCTGACCGGACAGACCACCCCGTTCCTCTCCGCCGGTGGTTCGTCGCTGATGGCGAACCTGCTGCTGATCGCGCTGCTGCTGCGGATCTCCGACGCCGCCCGCCGCCCCGTCACCGGCGGCGGCCCGGTGCGCCCCACCACCGGCGGCAAGCCCGACCAGCTGCACGGCGCTCCCACGGAGGTGATCCGCACGTGAACGCACCCCTGCGCCGGGTCGGCGTCGTCATCATGGTCCTCTTCGGGCTGCTCTTCGCCAACCTCAACTACGTGCAGGCGTACAAGGGCAGCGAGTACAGCGCCAGCCCGTACAACGGCCGGGTCCAGGTCGCCGAGTACGAGCGGCAGCGCGGCAACATCGAGGTCGGCGGGAAGGCCATCGCCAGCAGCCGCGCCACCGACGGCCACCTGAAGTACCTGCGCACCTACCCCTCGGGGCCGCTCTACGCCCACGTGCTCGGCTACAAGCCGGTCAACCTGGGCCAGACCGGCATCGAGGCCAGCGAGGACGCCTTCCTCAGCGGCAGCAGCGACCAGCTCTTCGGCGACCGGCTGCTGGACATGTTCACCGGCGACCAGACCGCCGGTGCGAACGTGCTGCTGACCTTGTCGCCCAAGGCGCAGGCGGCCGCCTACAACCAGCTGCGGGAGAACAACGTCGGCTCGTCGCGGGGGGCCGCGGTCGCGCTCGACCCGCGTACCGGCGCCGTGCAGGCGATGGTCTCGTTCCCCAGCTTCGACCCGAACCCGCTGGCCGATCACAACACCAGAGCCGCCCAGGCGGAGTACGACAAGCTGCTCGGCGCCCGCAACAGCCCGCTGAGCAACCGGGCCACCGCCGAGGTCCTCCCGCCCGGCTCGACCTTCAAGGTTGTCGTCGCCGCCGCGGCGCTGGAGGAGGGGATCACCCCCGACACCCGCATCCCGGCCGGTCCCAGCTACACCGCGCCCACCTCCGGTACGCCGATCACCAACGCCCACCCCTCGATCTGCCCGCAGTCCCAGGTCACGCTCAACTCGGCGCTGACCCAGTCCTGCAACACCGGCTTCGCCCGGCTCGGCGTCGAACTCGGCGCGGACAAGGTCAAGGAGACGGCGGCCAAGTTCGGTTTCGGCCAGGAGGACCTGACTGTCGGCCGGCTCGGCGACGGTGGTCTGCCGGTGGCGCCGAGCCGGACCGGTGACATCCAGAACCCCGACGGCAGCGCCGACCCGGCAGCTCTCGCCCAGTCCTCCATCGGGCAGAACGAGGTCCGCATGACGCCGCTGGAGGGCGCGATGATCGCCGCCGCGGTCGCCAACGGCGGCAGCCAGATGCGGCCGTACCTGGTCGACCAGATCCTCGGCTCGGACCGCACCACCAGCTACTACCAGGCCAAGGACCAGGAGCTGCGCCGCTCGGTCAGCCCAGCGGTCGCCTCGGACCTGCAGGAGATGATGGTCAGTGTGGTGCAGAACGGCACCGGGACCAACGCCCGCATCTCCGGCTACACCGTCGGCGGCAAGACCGGCACCGCCGAGCACGCAGCCGGGGCCAAGGAACACGGCTGGTTCATCGGCTTCGTGATGAAGGACGGCAAGCCGATCTCCGCGGTCTGCGTGGTGCTGGAGGAGTCCGGCGACGGGGGCAGTGGCGAGGCCACCCGGATCGCCGGTCAGATCATGCGCGCGGTCATCAACGACTCCGGAGGGCGCTGATGCTGAGCGCCGGCGTGGAACTCGGCAACCGTTACCGCCTCGACGAGCGGATCGCCGGCGGCGGCATGGGTGATGTCTGGCGCGGCACCGACCAGGTGCTCGGCCGCACCGTGGCCGTCAAGAGCCTGCTTCCGGCCCTGATGGACGAGCCGGGCTTCGCCGAGCGCTTCCGCCACGAGGCCCGGACCATGGCGACCATCAACCACCCGGGTGTGGTCGACGTCTACGACTTCGGCAGCGACCAGAACATCGCCTTCCTGGTGATGGAGTACGTCGAGGGCGACGCGCTCTCCCGTACCCTGTCGCGGGTGGCGCGGCTCACCCCGGCTCGGACGATGGCACTGATCGCGCAGGCCGCCGACGCGCTGCAGGCGGCCCACGACAAGGGCGTGGTGCACCGCGACGTCAAGCCCGGCAACCTGCTGGTCCGGCCGAACGGCACCCTTGTCCTCACCGACTTCGGCATCGCCCGCTCGGAGATGGCCGCGCAGCTGACCGCGGCCGGTTCGGTGCTCGGCACCGCCTCGTACATCTCGCCGGAGCAGGCATCCGGCGCGACCGCGAGCCCGGCATCGGACATCTACGCCCTCGGGGTCGTCGCCTACCAGTGCCTCTCCGGCCGCCGTCCCTTCGACGGCGACAATCCGCTGGAGATCGCGATGAAGCACGTGCGCGACCACCCGCGTCCGCTGCCGGGAGACATCCCGCCGCAGGTACGGATGATCGTCGAGCGTGCCCTGGCCAAGGACCCGGCGGCACGCTGGCCGAGCGCCAACGCGCTCGCCGCGGTGGCGCGTCAGGCCGCCGCGGCGGCCGCCGCCGGACAGGGGCGGCCCGCTCCCCGTACCGCCGGACCGGTCTCGCCGGCCCCGCCCGTGCCGCCGCAGCCGGCCCCCGGCCGGGCCCGGCCCGTGCCGCCGCCGGCCGCGATCCCGGTACGCCCACCCGCGGCCCTGCCGCAGCAGCCGATGAACGCCTGGCCGGCCCATCCGCAGTCCCGGCAGCCGGCCCCGATGCCGGCCCGCCCTGCGGAACCGCTGCGGGGCGCCGCACCCGTGCCGCCCGCGCGGCCGGTGCCGGGCTTCGGCTACCCCACGGCAACCCCGACGCCGGCCCGTACGGCCTACCACCCGCTGGTGGTCACCCTGCTGGTCGTACTCGCGGTGCTCGTGGTCTGCTCGATGTGGCTCTACTTCTCCGACGAGACGACCGCCGCCATGTCCCGCCCTGCGGTCGCCGGGTCGGTGGGAGTGGACGGCGGGTGGAATGATGCGCCGGTGGAGCCGTACGGTCTGATGGAACTGGATGCCTCGGCCCGGGGCGACCAGACGAGCGAAGGACGACAGACGCGATGACGGCGCAGGCCCGCCTGCTCGGTGGCAGGTATCAGGTCGGCGAGCTGCTCGGTTACGGCGGCATGGCCGAGGTGCATCGCGGTCGCGACCTGCGCCTTGGCCGTGATGTCGCGATCAAGATGCTCCGCACCGACCTTGCCCGGGACGACACGTTCCAGATGCGGTTCCGGCGCGAGGCGCAGAACGCCGCCTCCCTGAACCACCCGGCGATCGTCGCCGTCTACGACACCGGCGAGGAGATCGCCCCGACCGGTGAGACGCTGCCCTTCATCGTCATGGAGTTCGTCAACGGCCGCACCCTCAAGGAGGTGCTGACGGCGGAGGGACGCCTCCAGCCGCGCCGGGCGATGGAGATCACCGCCGACATGTGCGCGGCGCTGGAGTTCAGCCACCGGCACAGCATCATCCACCGCGACATCAAGCCCGGCAATGTCATGCTCACCCAGACCGGCCAGGTCAAGGTGATGGACTTCGGCATCGCGCGGGCGCTCGCCAGCGGCGTCACCAGCATGACCCAGACCAGCGCCGTGATCGGCACCGCGCAGTACCTCTCCCCGGAGCAGGCCCGCGGTGAGGCGGTGGACGCCCGCTCGGATGTCTACGCCGCCGGCTGCGTGCTCTTCGAGCTGGTCTGCGGACATCCGCCGTTCGTCGGGGACAGCCCGGTCAGTGTGGCGTACCAGCATGTGCGGGAGGCGCCGCCGACGCCGAGCGACATCAACCCGGACGTCACCGCCGAGCTCGACGCCATCGTGCTCAAGGCGCTGTCGAAGAATCCCCTGAACCGCTACCAGAGCGCCGGCGAGATGCGGGCCGACCTGCTGCGTGCCGTCTCCGGCCGGCCGGTCATGGCGACCCCGGTGATGCGCGCCGACGAGACGATGGCGCTGTCGGCGGCCGGCGGGGGCATCCCGCCGCGCGGCGACGGCACCGCGACCCGGGTGGTGCCGGCGGCCACCGCCGACCAGGGGGGCAACCGCAAGCCGTGGCTGGTGGCGCTGCTCAGCGGGCTCGCCGTCTTCGCGGTGATCGCGCTGATCGCCGGGCTCCTGCTCACCGGCAACGACGACGACAAGCCGAAACTCGTCGCCGTGCCGAACGTGGTGAACCAGTCCGAACAGGCCGCGGTGGACAGGTTGACGGCCAGCAACCTGGACCACGAGTTCACTCCCAAGGAGTTCGGTTCCTGCCAGAAGGGCAACGTCACCCAGCAGGAGCCGGACTCCGGCGAGGTGGACCCCGCCACGACGACGGTGAAGCTGACGGTCTGCGGCGGACCGGAGACCGTTGACGTGCCGGACAAGCTCGTCGGCCAGTCGATCGAGACGGCCCGATTCGCCCTCACCCAGGTCGGCCTCGAGGCGGACGAGGTGCCGCAGGACAGCGCCGAGCCGCGCGGCACCGTGCTGAAGCTCGACCCTCCCTCCGGCGAGGCCGTCGCCAAGGGTGACAAGGTCAAGGTCTACTACTCCAACGGCAAGATCCGCCCGGTTCCCGGCGTGGAGGGGATGACCGAGGAGCAGGCCCGTAACGCGCTGAGCAGCGCCGGCTTCAAGAACGTGCAGGTCAAGACGGCGGGAGCGCCGCTCCCGGCCGGCGAGGTGCCGCGGGTGGTGCGACAGACCCCGGCCGCCTCCACCTCGGAAAACATCGACTCGACGATCACCATCTTCCTGCCGAAGGTGCAGGAGGTGGAGCCGACTCCGACCGGGGAGCCGACGCCCACGCCGGAACCGTCCGACGACGATGGCGGCGATGGCGGCGCCGGGGGTGGCGTCGGCGGCGGCGAGTACGCCCGGCGCGACTGAGCGAAGCAACTGCAACGACGGCGGCGCCGGGGGTGGGACAACCACCCCGGCGCCGCCGTCGTTGCGATGATGTCGAATCCAGCGTTCGGCGCGGCGGTCGGGTGCCGGTGCCGGACGCGCCGCCTACCGGGTGGCCTCAGGCCGCGAAAGCGGCCCGGCGGCGGGTGTCGACCTCGGCGGCGAGCGCCGGGGCGCGGTCGAGCGCCTCGGTGAAGCCGCACGTCGCGAGCCAGTTCGCCAGCATCAGGTGGCCCCCCTCGGTCAGCACCGACTCGGGGTGGAACTGCACGCCCTCGATCGGCAGCGTCCGGTGCCGCATCGCCATCACCAGACCCGACTCGGTCCAGCCGGTGACATCCAGCTCCGCCGGCACTGTCTCCCGGACCACGGTCAGGGAGTGGTAGCGGGTGGCGGTGAACGGGTCCGGCAACCCGGCCAGCACTCCGCCCGAGCGATGCCGTACGTCGGAGGTCTTGCCGTGCAGCAGCTCCGGCGCCCGGGCGACGGTCGCCCCGAAGGCCTCCCCGATCGCCTGGTGGCCGAGACAGACGCCGAAGATCGGCAGCTCGCCGGCGTACTCGCGGATCACGTCCAGGCAGATTCCCGCGCGGTCCGGACTGCCCGGCCCGGGTGAGAGCAGCACACCGGCGGCACCCGTGCGGCCCACCTCGGCCACCGAGATCTCGTCGTTGCGGCGTACGTCGCACTCCGCGCCGAGCTGACCGAGGTACTGCACGATATTGAAGACGAACGAGTCGTAGTTGTCGATCACCAGAACGCGCATCTCAGCCTCCGTCGCCGGGCGCGGTCGTGTCGTACGGGATGGCGTGCTCGTCGCCCGACTCGCCGGTGTCCGGGTCCGGCCCGTCACCGGGCAGGTCGAAGTCCGAGTCGCCGGTCTCGTAGCCGTCCTGGGTCACCTGGACGTCGTCGAAGGGCAGCAGCGGCTCGGCCCACGGGAAGACGACGAACCAGAGCAGCGCCAGGGCGGCCGTTGCCAGCAGGAGGGTCCCGATCAGTTTGCCGGCAAGCCCGAAGGGCAGGTGCCGCCAGATCCACGAGTACATCGCTCAGCCTCCCAGCTCGGCCGGCGTGCCGTCGGCCTTGGGCTGCGACCGGACCATCTCGGCGTGAATGATCAGGCGCTGGTAGTTGTCGTACTTCGGGTGGCATGTCGTCAGCGTCAACATCGCCTTCTTCGGCTTGGCACGGGCGTTGCCCGGTACCGGCGCCACCACCTCCACCGCCGAGGGCTTGACGATCAACTGCTCGGTGACGCGGTAGATGTACCAGTTCTCCCGGTCGCCGACGACGATCGCCTCGCCCGGCGGGACTTTGTCCAGGTCCCAGAAGGTCGCGGGGTTGCGGTGGCCGGCCACCGAGAAGTTGCCGACCTGGCCGGGCAGCGCGCTCTTGGGGTAGTGCCCCGGCGCGTACCGGATGTCGTCCTGGCCGACGCCTTCGACGACGACCCAGCTCTTGTCGAGGCCGGGGATGTAGAGCTGGGCGATGGGCGTGCCGGGGACCGCCGGTGGCGGCTTGGGTCGCTTCGCGGAGGGGGCCGGTGTCGGCTCGACCGTCGCCGGGTTCTGCCACTCCTGGGCCAACTGCTCGGAAAGATCATTCTGGTGGGCGTTGACGATGACCGACTTGCCCCAGATCTCGTAACCCGCGAAGAGCAGGACGACCAGGCCGAAGGTGATCAGCAGTTCGCCGGTGAAGCGGATGGTTGTGCGCACTCGTGAACCCCACGTCGGACGGGTCAGTTCGGAATAGACGCTCTTGTAGCCCTCGTCGGTACGTTGCGGACGCAGCTTGACGACCCGTTCGCCGCGGCGCGGCTGCGGCTCGGACCCCGGTTCGTCCGCCGGCCCGGTCGCCTCGGTGCCCTTCGCGTCGTCGGGCTTCTGCGCAGGTACGACGCCGAGCAGGCCGGTGGGCTGATCGGCAGCGGTGGACCTGACGGCCGGAATCAGCGCGGTCTTGTCGTCGTCGCCGGTCTCACGCGGCGTGACCCGCAGTGGCGGCAGGCTCCGGGTGGGGCGCGGCTGGGCCGGCTCGTTCGCGGCGGTGGCCTTCGGGATGAGGGCGGTGGCGTCGGAGTCGGCTGCGGCGATCTTCGGGATGAGGGCGGTGGCGTCCGAGTCGGCCGCGGTGATCTTCGGGATCAGCGCAGTGGCGCCGTCGTCCTGCTGGTGCCGGCCCCGCGGCGCGGCCGGGGCTCCGGAGGGCGTGGCCGAGGTCCCGGACGGCGCGGCGGGAGGCCGGGCGTCGTGCGCCGGACGGGGCTCGGCGGTGGAGCGGGGCTCGGCGCTGAGGTCGGGCTCGTGGGCCCATGCGTCGGAGGCTGGGCCGCGACGGCTGCTCTCCAGCCTTCCCGGCCAGCGGGGCGGTGGGCTGCCGCGTCGATCGTCGCCGCCCGGGGGGCGGTCGGGGCCGGCCCAGGAGGCGGTCGGCGGGCGGTCGCGGGGCGGTGCCGCCGGCGGATCGGGACGCCCGGTGGGCGCGTTCCGGTGACCGGTGTCGCCGGTTTCGGCGGGAGTGTCGGTTATCCGGGGGATGAAGGCGGTGGGTTCTTCGACCGGCCCTGGCCGGCGTCGGCCGTCCCGGTCGCCGGAGCGCCACTCGTCGCCGGGATCCCGGTGCTGGGGGCTCACCGGATCACCTTTGCCGACGGCAGATTGGTGGAACCCTCGAAGGCCTTGACGCGGATGGTGTCAACGGTGGTCTCCCGGTACCCGAGGCGGTAGTGCTCGGCCGCATCCTTGAAATCCTGGACTCCCTTGGAGTCGGCGAGGGCCTGCTTCATGGCTGCCGGGTCGCCGATCGCCGCGATCTTGAAGGGTGGGGAGTACACCCGGCCGTGGAGCAGCAGGGTGTTGCCGACGCAGCGTACCGCGCTCGTGCTCAGGATACGGACATCCATGATCGACATAGCCTCGGCGCCACCTGCCCAGAGGGCATTCACGACCGCTTGTACGTCCTGCTGGTGGACCACCAGGTCGTCGTTGTTGGCACCTTCGGGTAGTTCTTCACCCGCCATCCGGGGAGCGTCGTCCAGCTCCACCACCACACCCTGGCCGGCGAGTGCAGTGAAGCCCGCGTTCTGCCGGCTGGCGGCCGCCCGGTCCCGCTGTCGCGCGACCGGGGTGTCGGAGTCGGCGGTGGCATCGGTCAGGGCGTCGACCTCGGCCCGTAGTGCCGCGGCGCGGGTCTCGGCGTCGTTTACCGCGCCGCGGCGGTCCTCGATCAGCTGGGTCAGCTCGGGGCGGCGGTCCTCGCGCAGCGCGGTGCCATCGGCGGTGTTGGCGCTGGTGGTGAAGAGAAAACCGGCCGCCAGCGCGATCAGCGGCACCGCCGCCGACCAGCCCGGACGGCGCTGCCGGCGTCGGCGCGGCAGCAGGCCGGCGCCCGCGCGGCGCGCCACCTTCCGCCAGGACGCGGCACCACCGGATGTGTACTCCACCGGGATCACCTCCTCGTACCGGCCGACCCAGGGGGGCGGGAGAGCCGGGAGCCGCCGGGTCCCGACCCGGCACGGGGATCAGGATCACCCCGTTCATGGCTCTACGGCCGGGGCACGACTAGGCTAGCTGTCAGAACATTATTGGCCATGGACCGTCGCCCTCGCGCCCGGTTGTCAGGCCCGGACGAGGTCGTCACCCCCTCAGGAGAGCGCCGTGCCCAAGTCGCAGGTCCGCAAGAAGAAGGTGTACACCCCGCCGTCGGACGTTCGTCCCACGGCCACCGCCGCGACGGGAAAGCCGAGCCCGGTCTGGGTGCCGATCCTCGCCGTGTCGCTGGTCGTGCTGGGCATCGGCTGGCTGGTGATCTACTACCTGTCCGCGACCCAGTACCCGGTCGCGTCGTGGGGGTACTGGAACCTCGCCGTCGGCTTCGGCGCGATGGTCGCATCGTTGATCGTCTTCACCCGCTGGAAATGAGCGCACCGGGCCTGGCCCGGTGCGGTGTGGCGTAGGCATCTCCGAGGATCCCCAGCCGAGCGCGGGGCCCGCACTCCCCCTAAGGTAGGCGCGGGCACCGTGCGCAACTGCGAGCAGAGTCACGTTACCGATCGGTAACGTGACGCGTAGGCTGCACGGTACGACGGGCGACAACTGCCCGTCGTCGACCGGTGGTATCCGGGCTTGTCGCGGTCGTCGTCTCGGCGGTCGCGCCTCGGAGTCGCGGTCGGCTCGCCGCTCGCCAGGCAGTAGACCGGGAGGCCACACGCATGGGCAGCGTCCAGATCGTCACGACGGTCCTCGCCGCCGCCATCACCATCGTCGCGGTGGGATTGGCGGTTCGGGCCGTACTGCGGATGGTGTCGGTGATCCGGTTGGGTCAACCCGACCCGGATCGCTTCGACCAGAAGGCCGTCCGTCTCAAGACGATGTTGAAGGAGACGGTCGGGCACACCCGGATGCTCAAGTGGGGCGTCGTGGGGGCGAGCCACTGGTTCGTCATGATCGGCTTCATCGTCCTGTCGCTGCTCGTCCTCGAGGCGTACTTCGAGGTGGTAAGCACCACCGGCGCGATCCCGATCCTGCACAGCCTGGCCATCTGGGGGCTGGCGACCGAGGTCATCAGCATCCTGGGCACCATCGGCATCCTGATCCTGATCGGCATCCGGATCAGGAACCGGCCGACCCGGCCGGGCGGACGCTCCCGCTTCACCGGCTCGACCATGTGGCAGGGCTACTTCGTCGAGGCCGTCGTCCTGATCGTGCTGATCCTCGGCATGCTGATCCGCGGCTTCCAGGTCTCCACCGGCCACTTCGGTTTCCCGGTCTGGGCCACCCCGGTCAGCCACGCCATCGGCGCGGTCCTGCCCGACTGGCCGAACGCCATCAGCATCGTCGCGCTCATCAAGATCTGCGTCTCGATGACCTGGATGATCGTCATCGCGCTGAACGTCACGATGGGCGTCGCCTGGCACCGCTTCTCCGCGTTCTTCAACATCTTCTTCAAGCGCAAGGTCGCCGGCGCCGGCTCCGGCCTGGGCGGCCTCAAGCCGATGATGAGCAACGGCAAGCCGCTGGACTTCGAGGAGGCCGACCCGGAGACCGACCAGTTCGGTGTCGGCCAGGTCGAGCAGTTCACCTGGAAGGGCCTGCTGGACTTCACCACCTGCACCGAGTGCGGTCGCTGCCAGTCGCAGTGCCCGGCCTGGAACACCGCCAAGCCGCTCTCGCCGAAGCTGCTCATCCTCAGCCTGCGCGACCACGCGTACGCCAAGGCGCCGTACCTGCTGGCCGGCGGCGGCAAGGACCTCACCGGTGAGGAGAAGGCGACCGCCGAGCAGCTGGCCGGCGTCGACGTCCTCGCGATGGCCGAGTCCGAGCGCCCGCTCATCGGCACCGCCGAAGAGGGCGGCATCATCGACCCGGACGTCCTCTGGTCCTGCACCACCTGCGGTGCCTGCGTCGAGCAGTGCCCGGTGGACATCGAGCACGTCGACCACATCGTCGACATGCGCCGCTACCAGGTCATGATCGAGTCGAGCTTCCCGGCCGAGGCCGGTGTGATGCTGCGCAACCTGGAGAACAAGGGCAACCCGTGGGGTGCCCCGCAGAACACCCGCGAGGACTGGACCAAGGGTCTGGACTTCGAGGTGCCGCGGGTCGGCGAGGTCGAGGACTTCGAGTACCTCTTCTGGGTCGGCTGTGCCGGTGCCTTCGAGGACCGCGCCAAGAAGACCACCCAGGCTGTCGCCACCCTGCTGCACGAGGCCGGCGTCAACTTCGCGATCCTCGGCGAGGGCGAGACCTGCTCCGGTGACCCGGCTCGCCGGATCGGCAACGAGTTCGTCTTCCAGATGCTCGCCCAGCAGAACGTCGAGGTCCTCAACGAGGCCTTCGGCGACCGGGAGAAGGCCAAGCGCAAGATCGTCGCGACCTGCCCGCACTGCTTCAACACCCTGCGCAACGAGTACGGCCAGCTCGGCGGCGACTTCGAGGTCGTGCACCACACCGAACTGCTCGCGCACCTGGTCTCCACCGGCAAGCTGACCCCGGTCCAGCCGGTCGAGGGCGGCGTGACCTACCACGACCCCTGCTACCTGGGCCGGCACAACCGGATCTTCGCGCCGCCGCGTGAGGTGCTCGGCAGTGCGATCGGCGCGGGAGACGGCGCGGGCCTGGTCGAGATGCCGCGCAACACCGAGCGCTCCTTCTGCTGTGGTGCCGGTGGCGCCCGGATGTGGATGGAGGAGACGATCGGCAAGCGCATCAACGTCGACCGGGTCGAGGAGGCCATGTCGACCGGTGCCAAGACGGTCGCGGTCGGCTGCCCGTTCTGCAGCACGATGCTGACCGACGGCGTCAACGGCAAGGGCGCCTCCGAGCAGGTCGAGGTCGTCGACGTCGCCACGGTCCTGCTGCGTTCGGTCAAGCCCGCCGACGCCGGGAACTCGGCGCCGGCACCGGCCGCCACGGCCGGCTGACGTCGCCGCTGCCGGCCGGGGACGGTCGGCTGCGGCAGTCGCGACGCGGTCTCTCCTGCGACCCCGGGTACGGGGTCGCCAGGGGCAGGCCGCGTCGCCTTTCTTTGCCGTTTCATAAATCGTTCACGATCGGCATGGGATAGATCGCCACGCATAGTGAATGCGTGAATGCGGATATGTAAGAACTGCTGCTCCGTGGGTCTTCGTCTTGATTCTCGGGCGCGATTTCCCTAAGGTGAGGCACCGACCCGCCGTGGTCGTCGGCCTCAGCCCTTCCCCTCTGTGAGGCGCCCGGCGGTCGGTTGCAAAGGAGTCGGTGCCGGTGGCCGTCCTGCCCCTTCATCGTCGTTCGCCCGCGGACGCACCCCGTCCCGGCCTACGCCGGAACCTGCGTCGCCTCGTCGGCCTCGCCGCTACCGTTCTGGTCGCCGGCGGGCTGCTCGCGGCTCCGGCCCAGGCGGATCCCTCGGTCGAGGAGATCGAAGCGCAGATCACCGAACAGTGGCACAAGCTGGAGCCCACCGTCGAGGACTACAACCGGGTGCGCAGCCAGCTCAAGGTCAATCGTGAAAAGGCGAAGAAGCTCGAGAAGAGAATGCAGCCGCTGGCGCTGCAGAGCGAGCTGGCGATGGGACGGATCAACACCATCGCGGCCAAGTACTACATGACCGGCACCGGATCGAGCACGGCGTACGTCGGCAGCCTGCTGGCCAGCGGGAAGCCGGGCCGGCTCGCCGAGCAGATGGCGCTGCTGGACCACCTCGCGGCAGGCGAACGTGACGAGATCTCCAAGGTGCTGGCGACCCTGGAGCGGTACACCGACAAAAAGAAGGAACTCGACGATCTGATCGCCGCCCAGGACAAGCAGCAGAAGCACCTGGCGAGCAGCAAGAAGCAGATCAACGCCGAGATCAAGCGCCTTCAGGCCAGCCTGCCGAAGTCCGTCGTCAAAGCCCAGGGCTGCCCGACCATCACCGGCGTGCTCAGCGACAAGGCGAACATCGCCGTCGCCACCGCCTGCGCCCAGGTCGGCAAGCCGTACGTCTGGGGTGCCACCGGCCCCAGTTCCTTCGACTGCTCCGGCCTGACCCAGTACGCCTGGGGTGCTGCGGGTGTCTATCTGACGCACTACACCGGTTCGCAGTGGAACGAGGGCCGGCACGTGTCCCATGACGATGCCCGCCCTGGTGACCTGGTCTTCTTCCCCGACCACGTCGGCATCTACATCGGCAACGATCAGATGGTGCACGCGCCGCAACCGGGCCAGTCCGTCGGCGTGGCAAGCATCTACAACGTCGGCAAGCCCGTCACCGGATTCGTCCGGCCTGCCTGACGCGTACCGATCGACCTGCAGGGTCCCGTGCCGCTCGGCGGCACGGGACCTTCGTCGTTCAGGCGGTGCTGTATGTCGATCGCCGCGGCGAGCTTGCTGCGATTGCCGGATGGTTGGTAACGGATAGACGCATGTCGCAGCTTGCATGGCGGGCGACATGTCCATAATGTGGTTTCCGGCCGGGACGGCCGCAGCTCACCCGATGTGGGGAGTACGCCCCGGTTCCGCCGAATCGCCCCCACAGGGCGAGCCGGGCCGGTGCACGACGCCGGATGAATCCGCGCCCCGGCGCGGAGGGCGGTCCCCTTCCCGCCCGCGCCGACGTCAGTGGGCACGGCCGGCGGTAGGTCAAGAAGGAGACACGGACGCCGGTGGATCACCAATCCACGCGGCCGCCGTCATCCCGGCCGGCGCGAGCCGACCGGATCTCGGTGTCGCCGCGCAACCGCTGGTCCCGCTTCATCACCATTTCCGCCGCACTGGTCGCCGCGAGCGCGGTCGCGCTCGGCGCGCCCGGCGCGGCGCAGGCCGAACCCTCCATTCCCGAGATCGAACGCCGGCTCGACAAGGACTGGCACAAACTCGAACCGCTGATCGAGGAGCACAACGCCGTACGTCAGGAGCTCGCCACCAAGCGCCGACAGGCGGACGCTCTGGCACGGCGGCTGGAGCCGTTGGAGAAGCGGCTGGCCGAGTCGACCGGTGTGGTGGGGGCGCTCGCCGCCGAGGCGTACAAGGGGCACAACCGCACCACCGCCCTGAACGCGATCCTCACCCGCTCGTCCCCCGAGGACCTCGTCGGGCAGCTGGAGATCCTGGACAGTCTCGCCCTCCAGCAGCACAACGAGGTCGCGGAGGTGCTCGACCGGCGAGACGAACTCGCCGCGAAGAAGGCCCCGCTGGACGCGCTGATCACCGACCTGACCGCCACCGAACGCCGGCTCGCTGCCGAACGCAAAGAGATCGACAGCGAGATTGACCGGCTGGAGAAGCAGCGGCGCTCCCTCTACGGCGCCCGCGGCCACACCGGCAACGACGGCGGGCTACGTCCCGAGCCGTGCCCGGTGGCGTACAGCGGTGGCGTCGCGGCGAAGGTCGTCACCTTCGCCTGCGCCCAGATCGGCAAGCCGTACGTCTGGGCGTCGGCCGGCCCGGGGTCGTACGACTGCTCGGGGCTGATGCTGGCCGCGTGGCGCAAGGCCGGGGTGTCGTTGCCGCACAACGCCCGCCAGCAGCGCGGGACGACCCGCTCGGTCGAGCGGGCCGATCTGCGCCCGGGGGATCTGGTCTTCTACTACGGCGACCTGCACCATGTGGCGATGTACGTCGGTGGCGGCTGGGTGGTGCACGCCCCGCAGGCCGGTGATTCGGTGCGGATGGCGCGCTACGACATGATGCCGATCCACAGCTTCGGCCGCCCCCGCACCTGACGCCCGAGGTCCGTGCCGCGGCGGTGGTCAGGGCCGGCTCACGGCTCCTGGCCGCCGCCCTGGCGCAGCGGCGCGCGACCCTGCCGCAGCGGTGCGACCGTGGCGCAGCGGCGGGACCCTGCCGCAGCGATGCGACCGTCGCGCAGCGGCGCGACCGTGGCGCAGCGGACGGGTCAGCGGGTGGGCCAGGTGCGCCAGTTCTTCCAGGCGCGGCTCGGCGTCGGCCCGCGCTGCCCCTGGTAGCGGGATCCGTAGACCGCCGAGCCGTACGGGTGCTCGGCGGGCGAGGAGAGCTGGAAGATACAGAGCTGGCCGATCTTCATGCCCGGCCAGAGGGTGATCGGCAGGTTCGCGACGTTGGAGAGCTCCAGCGTCACGTGCCCGGAGAAGCCGGGGTCGATGAAGCCCGCGGTGGAGTGGGTGAGCAGACCCAGTCGTCCCAGGCTGGACTTGCCCTCCAGGCGGCCGGCGAGCTGCTCGCCGAGCGAGATCACCTCCAGCGTGGAGGCGAGGACGAACTCGCCGGGATGCAGCACGAAGGGCTCACCGTCGGGCACCTCGACCGCCGAGGTCAGATCGTCCTGCTGCATGGCGGGGTCGATGTGGGTGTAGAGGTGGTTGTTGAAGACCCGGAAGTGCCGGTCCAGCCGTACGTCGATGCTGGAGGGCTGTACGAGCGCCGGCTCGAACGGCGCCAGGCCGAGGGTCCCCGCCTCGATTTCCTTGACGAGGTCCCGATCCGAGAGCAGCATCCGCCCACCTTATCGAGGCGGCCGGCAGCGCTGCCGAGCGCCGTCCGGCCCGCCTGCGGTGTGTCGTGATCTGCGCAATGCCGAGCGCGGTCACGGCCGCCACGGCGTGTCGTACACCCGATCGCGTGTCGGGCTGTCGTTCGAACAGATGTTCGATAGACTCTCCCCATGGCTTCCTGGTCCGACTTCGCCGCCGACGCGCCGCAGCTCGCCGGCGAGATCCGCTTCCTTCTGCAGCAGTACGGCCCCGGCCTGGGCTACCTGGCCACGGTCCGCGCCGACGGCGGTCCCCGGGTGCACCCGGTCTCGCCGGTGATCACCACCGAGGGGCTCTTCTGCTTCGCCCTCGATTCGCCCAAGCGCCGCGACCTCGAACGCGACGGCCGGTATGCGCTGCACTCCTTCCCGCCGGAGGAGAGCGACGACGAGGCGTACGTCGCCGGCCGGGCGCTGCCGGTCACCGAGCCGGAGCGGGTGGCGCGGATCGCCGCGCAGTCGCAGGCCGCGCCGCATGTCGACTGGCGGCTCTTCGAGTTCACCGTCGAGGTGGCGATGCTCTCCCGCCAGCACTACGGCGCGCACGGTGCCGGGCGTCCCGCGGTCCGCATCTGGCTCGACTCGGCCGGCGGCGGCAACGCCGGGCCGGCCGTCCCCTCCACCCGAGGCGAGCGGCGGGCCCGCAACACCCGCCAGATCGGCGCCCACACCCTCGCCCCCTGCAACGTCCCGCCGCACGTCTCCCTGGTGAACGCGGCGGTGCCGGCCCCCTGAGCGGGGACCGGCACCGAGCTGGGCAGGTGAGGCGTTACGACGCCCGATAGGTGTTCCAGGCGCTCAGCATCCGGCTGGCCTGGCCGGTGGTGAACTGGTACATGCAGGAGTCGTAGGTGTAGTCCATGAAGTTGTGGATCGGGTCGACGCCCGTGCTGGAGCAGGTGTTGCGCCCGGTCGGGCACTGGTACGCCGGCGACGCCTCGGCCGGGGTGTCGGAGACGTAGTCACCGTTGCCGGAGCAGCCGCCCTGGAAGGTGTGGTAGAGGTTCAGCCAGTGCCCCACCTCGTGGGTGCCGGTGTCGCCCTGGTTGTAGTTGGCGCTGGTGCCACCCGGCAACGACTCGCTGAGCACCACCACGCCGTCCATGCTGCTGAGGTTGCGCTGCGGGAAGGTCGCCCAGCCGAGCAGGCCGCCGCTCAGCGCCCCCAGGTACATGTTGAGGGTGTTCTTGCCGCCCTGCCGCAGGCTGGTCTTCATCGACCGCTCGGCGCTGGAACCGCTGACGATCGGGTACCAGGAGGTGTTGGTGACCCGGTTGATGCTCTGCAACTGGAACTGGAAGGCGGTGGGGGCGCCGCCCGTGCTGCCGGCGTAAGCCTGGTTGAGCACGTTGATCTGGCTGGTGATCATCGAGTCGGGGATGTTGCCGCCGGCCCGGGTGGTGTCCTTGCGGATCACGTGCACGACCACCGGGATGGTGACCGTCGCGGCGGCGATGCTCGGGCCCTCCATCGGGGCCTTTCCGGTGCGCTCCCGCTTCGCGGCAGCGAAGTCAGCCTCGCGGGCCGCCACCTGCGCGGCCGTGAGGTGGTTCGGGTCGTGCGCGCCGGCCGCCGCGCCGGGCCGCGCCTTGGCGTGGCTCGGGGCCTCGGCTGCGTGGCTGTGCGCGTCGGCCGGTTCGAAGCAGTCACCGACGGCGAGCGCCGCGACCGGTGCCGCGCCGACCAGCGCGGTCGCGGCCATCATCGCGAGGGACATGGAGGTGACGGCAGCCTTGCGCCACGACACCTGGGAGGTCAGGGCCATCTGGGCTCCTCTTTCCTGCCCGCAGTGCGACCTCGGGGGGTTGTGTCGCTTGGTACCTGTGGGCGTTGGCCAGACGTTACATCTCACTTCGACGCCCGGGAATATTCAGTAAGTTAAATTTAAGATCGTTTGCAGATGGCGCGGGACCGCATCGCCCCGGCGGCTGGTGATCGCCGACCGTCGGGCTGCTGATCGGGGAGGGGCCGACCGGCGCGGCGCCCGGGCGGGGTGGTCCAGGGCATCATGCCGGGGGTCGTGGGTGCATCCGCTCGCGCTGCCAGGTACAGTGGTGCCGCTGCGGGTGTAGTTCAATGGCAGAACATCAGCTTCCCAAGCTGACAGCGCGGGTTCGATTCCCGTCACCCGCTCCACGTACGAAAGCCCTGGTCAGGACGGAAGTCCTAGCCGGGGCTTTCGTGTTCGCGGGGTGGGGCCTCACGGTGTGGCCCGGGGCCCTGTCAGCTTGCTGGCGATCTGCTCGATCGCGGTGAGGTCTTCCGGGGTGAGCCGGTCGATGAAGTGGTGGCGCACCGATTCGAGGTGGGCTGGTGCGGCGGTCTCGAGCGCGGCCAGGCCTTCGGCGGTGAGGGTGAGGAGACAACCCCTGCCGTCGTTCGG
>Ga0233365_1000388_pt1 | contig 20750 bp, 17 predicted proteins | sample ElkDunMinimDraft_27_FD_191535 | JGI IMG/M metagenome (GOLD analysis project Ga0233365, IMG submission 191535) | Fecal eukaryotic communites from dung pellets of Tule Elk in California, USA - Elk Dung C36 | ecosystem: Host-associated > Mammals > Digestive system > Large intestine > Fecal | place...
ACCTGCTGATGGTGGTGGCGGTGATGAGCCTGTTCGGCGCGACCATGACCCTGCCGGGCTTCGCCGGCCTGGCGCTGTCGATCGGCATGTCGGTGGACGCGAACGTGCTGATCAACGAGCGCATCCGCGAGGAGCTCAGGGCCGGGTTGCCGCCACGCACCGCCATCGCCACCGGCTATGACAAGGCCTCGGGCACGATCTTCGACTCCAACATGACCGCGCTGCTGGCAGGCGTGGCGCTGTACGCCTTCGGCACCGGGCCGCTGCGCGGCTTTGCGGTGACGATGGTCATCGGCATCCTGACCTCGGTGTTCACCGCGGTCACCGTCTCGCGCGGCCTCGCCACGCTGATCTACGGCGGCCGCCGCAAACTCAAGTCGATCGCCATCTGATCGCCGGACACACTGGAAGACTCATGGCACTTTTCCCGATTCAGCTCATCCCGGCCGATACCCGCATCGACTTCATGCGGTGGCGCTACGTCACGGTCCTGCTGATGCTGGCCCTGATGCTCGTCTCGATCGGGCTGATCGCCACGCGCGGCTTCAATTACGCGCTCGACTTCACCGGCGGGACCTCGGTGGAGCTGGTGTTCGAGCAGCCCGCCGACGTGGATGAGGTACGCGACCGCCTCGAGGCGGCCGGCTATCCCGGCGCGCAGGTGCAGACCATGGGCACCGGCAGCGACCTGATGATCCGGCTGCAGCCCAAGGACGGCGGCAACGATTCCGAGGCCATCAACCGCACCGCCGAGGACGTGCTGCGCGCGGCCAGCACCGAAGGCAACGCCGCCACGATCAAGGGGCGCTCGTTCGTCGGCCCGCAGGTCGGGCAGGACCTCGCCAGGAAGGGCATCTACGCGATCGTGTTCGTGGTGCTCGGCTTCCTGATCTACATCGCGTTCCGCTTCGAGTGGAAGTTCGCGGTGTCCGCCATCGTCACCACCCTGGGCGACCTGCTGATCGTGGCCGGCTGGTTCTCGCTGGCCGGGCGCGAGTTCGACCTGACCCTGCTGGCCGGCCTGCTGACGGTGATGGGCTTCTCGATCAACGACACCATCGTGGTGTTCGACCGCGTCCGCGAGAACTTCCGCGGCATGCGCGCCGAGCCGCTGCAGGTGCTCAACGCTTCGATCAACCAGACCCTCTCGCGCACCATCATCACCTCGGTGGTGGCCTTCCTCACCGTGGTGGCGCTGTACGTGTACGGTGGGGGCTCGCTGGCGGGGATGTCCGAGGCGATGATGATCGGGATCGTGATCGGTACCGCGTCCTCGATCCTGGTGGCCTGCCCGCTGCTCAGCTTCGGCGTGCTGCGCGTGACCAAGCAGGACCTGCTGCCCAAGGCGCGCGACGAAGAGGCGCTGGCGCGCCGTCCCTGAGGCCCGCCCGCGCGACGGGATACGGAAAAGGCCGCGCAGTGCGCGGCCTTTTTCGTGGGACGCGGCGCCGATCGGGACGCCGCGATGGCTTGCCGGGAAGTCGGGCCGGACGGGGGCGGCCCGCGGGCCTTCAGTCGAAGGCTTTGGCGTAGCCCGAGGCCACGATCGCCTTCTGCAGCGCGTCGGTGACCTTGACGTTGCCCGCCAGCAGCTGGCGGCCGGCCGCGGCACCGGCGACATGCATCGGCCCGGTGGCCGCGCCGCGGAAGTCGCCTACGCGCCCGCCGGCCTCGCGCACCAGCAGCACGCCGGCGGCGATGTCCCAGGCCTGCACGCCGGCCTCGAAATAGGCGTCGCAGCGGCCCGCCGCCACCCAGGCCAGGTCGAGCGCGGCCGAGCCGGTGCGGCGCACGTCCTCGGCCTCCACCATCAGCAGCTTCAGGCAGTCCAGGTGCGCGCCGACGCGCTTGCGCTCGCGCGGCGGGAAGCCGGTCGCGAGCAGGGCGCCGGTCAGGTCCTTGCGCTCGGACACGCGGATGCGCTTTTCGTTGAGCTGGGCGCCGCCGCCGCGGCTGGCGGTGAACAGTTCGTTGCGCAGCGGATCGAACACCACCGCGTGCAGCGGCTCGGGGCCTTCGCACAGGGCGATGGACACGCACCAGTGGGGGATGCCGTGCAGGTAGTTGCTGGTGCCGTCGAGCGGATCGATGACCCAGGTATGGCGGCTGGGGCCACGGTTGCCCTTCTGCGCCCCGCCTTCCTCGCCGAGGATGGCGTAATCGGGGTTGGCCCGGCGCAGTTCCTTGACGATCGCCTCCTCGGCCAGCCCGTCGACCTCGCTGGCGTAGTCCATCCGGTCCTTTTCCACCACGTTCAGCGCGTCCAGGCGGTGCATGTGGCGCAGCAGCACGTTGCCCCCGGCGCGCGCGGCCTTGACCATGACATTGACGGCGGGGGCAAGCATCTTCGGGGGAACTCCGTGGGTGGGGGGCGGGAGGCGCCGGACGGGCAGACAGTCCGGCAAAGCGGCGCGCAGTTTACCATCCGCGCCATGAGCGAACTCCTGCATGCAGCCGATCACATCCGCATCGTCCTGGTCGGCACCCAGCACCCGGGCAACATCGGCTCGGCGGCGCGGGCGATGAAGACGATGGGCCTGCGCCGGCTGGTGCTGGTGGCGCCCGAGCGCTATCCCCATGCCGACGCCTCGGCCATGGCGGCGGGCGCCGACGACGTGCTCGAGGCCGCCACCCGCGTTTCCAGCCTGGCCGAGGCCGTGGCCGACTGCCGCCTCGTGCTCGGCTGCACGGCGCGCAGCCGGCGCGTCGCGCTGGACGAGCTGCTGCCGGCCCAGGCCGCCGCGCGCATCCTCGCCACCGCTGGCGCGGGCACCGGCGCGGCCCTGGTGTTCGGGCGCGAGCGCACCGGCCTGGACAACGACGAACTGCAGCTGTGCCACGCCGCGGTGCATATCCCCGCCGATCCGGTGTACAGCTCGCTCAACCTCGCCGCCGCCGTGCAGGTGCTGTCCTACGAACTGCGGCTGGCGATGCTGGGCCTGCGCCAGGCCGCGCCGGCATCGATGCCGGCGCCCGCGCCCGACGGGGATGTCCCGGCGAGCCATGCGGAACTCGAAGGCTTCTTCGCCCAGCTTGGCGAGACGCTGGACGCGATCGATTTCCACAAGGGCCGGGCGCCGGCGTCGGCGATGCGCAAGCTGCGCCGCATCTTCCTGCGCGCCAGCCTGGACGATCGCGACGTGCGCCTGTTGCGCGGCGTGCTGGCCGATGCGCAGCGCATGGCGCGGCTGGCCACCGGACGCGACGGCTGAGCATGCGGGCGGCGCGCCGCCAGCCGCTCGCCTGCACGCGCATGGGACATCCCTTGTCTCCGGCATGACCGTTCGCTGCGCGCCGCGCCCACGGCCTTCGCTGGGGGCGCCTCGCTATCGGCAGCGGCCGTTTTCAGCTAGGCTCGCCGCCGTAACCGCATCTTCATCTGCGCCCGAGCGATCCGGAACCGTCCCTTGCCTGTGTCTCCAGCCGGTTCCCCCTGCCGCCTCCTGCTGTTGCTGGCGCTCTGGTTCGCAGCGGTGGCGCAGGCCCGTGCCGACGACGGCGTGCTGGTGCTGGGCAGGATCAGCGACGATCCCCAGGCGCATTACGAGCAACTCAGGCCGCTGCTGGATTACGTGGTGCCGCGCATGGCCGATGTGGGCATCCGCGAGGGCCGCGTGCTCATGGCGCGCGACGCGCAGCAGATGCAGAGCTACATGCGCCGCGGGCGGGTGGACTGGGTCACCGAGACCGCCGCTGCCGCGATGGCGCTGTCCGACCGCGCCGGTGCCCGACCGCTGCTGATGACCGAGCGCGACGGCGTGGATCGCTACCGCACGATCTACTTCGTCCGCCGCGACAGTCCGGTGCGCGAGCTGGCGGACCTGCGCGGGCGCAGCATCGCCTTCCAGAACCGCTCGTCCACCAGCGCCTACTACGTGCCGGCCAACGAGCTGCTGGCCCTCGGCCAGCGCCTGGAGGTGCTGCTCTCGCCGATGGACCGGCCCGGCCCGGACTCGGTGGGCTACGTGTTCGGCCGCTCCGAGCTCAACGTATCGGCCTGGGTGCACAAGCGGCTGGTCGATGCCGGTGCGATGAGCAACCTGGACTGGGCCAATCCGCAGCGGGTGCCGCCGTCCTACCGGCGCGATTTCCGGGTCATCGCGCAGAGCGACGACTATCCGCGCGCGCTGGAGATGGTGCGTGGCGACCTCGATGCGCCGGTGCGCGAGCGCCTGCGCGAAGTGCTGCTGGGCGCATCCGAGGATCCGGATGCGCGCGAGGCGCTGCTGCGGTTCTTCAAGACCACGCGCTTCGTGCCGATCGACGCGGACACGGCCGCCAGCCTGCGGCGGCTGGGCGAGGGCGTGGCGCGCGTGTCCAGGGAGGTCGAATGAACCGATCCCGGTTCGGCCTGCAGGCGCGCTTCGCGCTGTTCGCGGTGCTGGCGCTGCTGGTCACGCTGTCGCTGGTGGCGCTGGTGCTGCAGCGCCAGAACCAGCTGCATGGCGAGGTGCGCTCGCTGGGGCTGCAGGCGATCGACGATTTCTCCTCGCGCCGCCTGCTGTCCCAGGGCGAGGCGGAAGTGGTGGAACTGGCCGACTCGCTGGTCAACCCGCTGTACTACTTCGACCTGGACGCGATCGGCTCGGCGCTGCGCCAGGTGCTGCGCCAGCCCGACGTCAGCTACGTCATCGTCTACGACAACGACGGACAGGTGATCCACGACGGCAGCCCCGACATCTCGACCTACGGCCAGGCCATGTCCGACCCGCTGGCCTACGAGGTGCTGTCGATCAATGGCGCGCACGTGCAGGCCGGCGACCGGCTGCTGGACGTGGCCGCCCCGATCCGGATCGGCGACCAGCGCCTGGGCGGCGTGCGCGTGGGTTATTCGCTGGAGGCGGTCAAGGCGGACGAGCGCCAGATCGGCGACATCATGTCCGGGCGCCTGGGCGAGGTCAGCCGCGGCCAGCTGCTGTGGATCGGACTGCTCGCCGCCGGGCTGGTGGCGCTGCTGGGACTGTCGGGCCTGGTGGTGCAGCGGCGGCTGGTCTCGCCGATCCGGCAGCTGGCCGATGCCGCGCGCGGCATCGAGGCAGGCAACTTCGCCGCCGCCGTGCCGCACAGCAACCGGGCCGACGAGATCGGGGAGCTGGTGCGCGCCTTCTCGCACATGCGCGACAGCATCCTGCGCCACGACCGCGATATCCGCCGCATGGCCTACACCGACGCGCTCACCGGCCTGTCCAACCGGCTGGCGTTCCGCGAGGTGCTCGACCAGCGCGTGGCCGAGAGCAACGGCGCCGCGCGCCAGCTGGCGCTGCTGTTCACCGACATCGACGACTTCAAGCGCATCAACGACACCATCGGCCACGATGCCGGCGACGAAGTGCTGATGCAGTTCGCGACCCGCATCGGCGAGATCATCGATGCCCGCGGCGGGCAGGGCGCCGAGCTGGCCCGTTTCGGCGGCGACGAGTTCGTGATCCTGCTGCAGGGCGAGCCGGGCGCCGACATCCGCGAGCGCGCCGGGCGCCTGGCCGAAGTGCTGGTCGAGGAACTGGGCCGGCCGATCACGGTGCGCGGGCGGCCGGTGTTCCTCGGCATCTCGATCGGCATCGCGCTGTTCCCGGACGATGCGACGGACGTCTCGGCCCTGCTCAAGAACGGCGACATCGCCATGTACCAGGCCAAGGTCGCCGGCAAGAGCTGCCACCGCTTCTACAGCCGGGTCATGGACCAGGCGGTCGAGCGGCGCGTGCGCATGGAGCAGGATCTGCGCGGCGCCTGGGAGCGGGGCGAACTCAGCCTGGCCTACCAGCCGCTGTACCGGCTTGCCGACGGCAAGCTGGTCGGGGCCGAGGCGCTGCTGCGCTGGCGCCATCCCGAACATGGACAGGTCTCGCCGGCGCTGTTCATCGACGTGGCCGAGCAGAGCGGGCTGATCGAGGCGATCGGTCCGCAGGTCATGCGCGCGGCGTGCATGGACGCGCGCAGCTGGCAGCGCAACGTGCCCGGCGCGCAGGGCCTGTTCGTGTCGGTCAACGTCTCGCCCCGGCAGCTGCGCGCCGGCGACCTGGCCACGCAGACCGAGGCGGTGCTGCGCGAGAGCGGGCTGGCGCCGCAGCACCTGCACATCGAGCTGACGGAGACGGCGGTGATCGCCGACGAGGCGCGGGTAAGCAGCGTGCTGGCGCGGCTGCGCAACGCCGGGGTCAAGGTCTGGCTGGACGATTTCGGGACCGGCTTCTCCGGCCTGAGCCACCTGCGCCGCGTGCCGGTGGACGGGGTCAAGATCGACCGCAGCTTCATCGCGGACGTGCTGCGCGATCCGGACGATCTTGCGCTGACCACCGCGATCATCGCGATGGCGCACTCGCTGGGCATCCAGGTCGTCGCCGAGGGCGTGGAGAAGGAAGGGCAGTACGCCATCCTGCGCGAGCGCGGCTGCGACATGGCCCAGGGCTACTGGCTCGGGCATCCCGTGGCCAACGCCGAGTTCGTGAGGTTGCTGGGCTGACGCGGTGCGCGTGGCCGCTGCCCGCCGCCGCTAGGCGAACAGGCGCCCGATCCACTGCGTGGCCGCCGCGGCCAGGGTGCCGCTGAGGATGCCGAACACCACGATCGCCACGATCCCCGCGCCCCAGCACAGCAGCATCAGCCCGCCGTCGCGCTCGAGCAGGGCGAAGGCGTAGACCAGCAGCAGGACGCCGAACACGTAGTTGGTGAACGGAATCGGCAGCGCCAGCAGGATGCCCAGCAGCACCAGCAGCAGGCCAGTGAACATCGAGGCCGCGCGATGCTCGATGATCCCGGTCAGGCGCGGCCTGACCACCCGCTCGAGCCGGACCAGCCAGGGGTCGATCATCCGCTGGAAGGCCTGCAGCGTCGCGCGGCGCGGGCCGCGCCGGGCCACGAAGCGCGGCAGCCACAGCCGGCGCATGCCGACCAGCAGATGGACGCCCACCAGCATCGTGGCCGGGCCGCTGATCGCGCCGCCCACCCCCGGGATCGGGATGAAGGCGGGCAGGGTCGAGACGAACAGCAGCATGCCGAACACCTGCCGGCTCAGGCCGGCCAGCAGGTCCTCCAGCCGCAGATGGTCCTCGCCGTCGCCGGTGGCGAGGGCGTCGAGCAGCTCGCGCGTGCCCAGCGGCGGCGCGGCGTGTCGGTGGGCCTCCGCCTCGTCCTCAGTGGCCACTGTTGGCCGCATCCACACGCTGCAGCAGCAGCTTGTCGATCCGGGGCCCGTCCAGGTCCACCACCTCGATGCGCCAGCCGCCCCATTCGAAGTGCTCGCCCACGTTGGGGATGCGTCCGAAGCGGGCGATCACCATGCCGGCAGCGGTGTGGTAGTCGTGCTCGTCCTCGCCGGGCAGCGCGCCGATGCCGATCAGCTCGCGCACCGTCTCGACCGAGGCGCCGCCATCGACCAGCAGCGAACCGTCCTCGCGGGTGGTCACCTGCGACACCGCGTCGGGGCCTTCGCCGGTCTGGGTGCGGCCGATCACCGCCTCGAGCACGTCGTTGACCGTCACCAGGCCGGCCACGTCGCCGTATTCATCGACCACCAGCGCGAGCGAGTACTGCTCCTCGCGCAGGATCTCCAGCACCTTCAGCGCCGGCGTCGATTCGGAGACGAACAGCGGTTCGCGCAGGTACTTGAACAGGTCGAACTCCGGCTCCTCGAGCCGGTCGATCAGCGACTTGACCTCGAGGATGCCGACCACGTCGGCATCGTTGCCGCGATAGACCGGGTAGCGCGAAAACGGCGTGGCGCGCATCAGCGCCAGGTTCTCCTCGAAGCCCTCCGCCAGGTCCAGCCAGGCGATGCGCGTGCGCGGGGTCATCAGGCTGGCCGTGGTGCGGTCGCCCAGGCGCAGCACGCGGTTCATCATGTTGCGTTCGTCGGCATCGATCACGCCCTGCTCGTGGCTTTCGCTCACCAGCAGGCGGATCTCCTCCTCGGTCACCTGCGCGGCCTCCGTGCCCTGCAGCCGCAACAGCCGCAGCATGCCGCGTACCGACACCGTCAGCAGCCACACCGCCGGCGTGGCGATGCGCGACAGCCAGTGCATCGGCAGGGCCACGAACGAGGCCAGGGTCTCGGGTGCGAGCAGGGCCAGACGCTTGGGCAGCAGCTCGCCCAGCACGATGGTCAGGTAGGTGATCAGGCCCACCGCCAGGACCGTGCCGCCCACCGAGGCATAGGTGCCCTCGAAGAACGCCATCTTCGCGCCGGTGGCCGGGAACGATTCCAGCAGCCGCGCGCCGATACGCGCGCCGATGGCGTCGCCGCCGAACATGCCGGTGAGGATGCCGATCAGGGTGATGCCCACCTGCACCGTGGACAGGAAGCTCTCGGGGTGTTCGGCCAGCTCCAGCGCCTTGCGTGCGCCGCGGTGGGCCCCGGCCATCTGCCGGAGACGGCCCTTGCGCGAGGTGACGACCGACATCTCCGACAGGGCGAAGAAGGCGTTGCAGCCGATCAGGACCAGGACGACGAACAGCTCAAGCATGGCGGCCCTGCCTGGCGCGATGGCCGGTGGGAGCGTTCATGCGGCCGCCGCACGGGGCGGTGGGGGCGGGTCCGGGGCCGGGAACGGGGGCGCTGCGGAACCGGCGGGGAAATGATGGAGGGTCGTCGTCCATGGGGGGCGGCGCGGCACGGAGGCGCGGCAGCACATCATAACACCCTGTCTGGCAAGGCCATTTGCCGCCGCGGCGGCCCGGCCATGGCGGCTGGCGTCGTCCACCCGTCATAATTCCGCCCCTGAGGCCGCCATTCCCAGGCGGCGGGATTCTCCGATGTTTTCCTTGCAAACCATGTTCGGACAGGGCAACCAGTTCTATGCGTTGCTCGAGGACGCCGCCGTGGCGGCCAACGACGCGGCCAAGGCCCTGCACTCCATGCTCAGGGATGCCGACCGCCAGCCGGCCCTGGACGCCTTCAAGCTGGCGCGCCTGCGCGAACGCGAGGCCTCCGACAAGATCAGCCAGGCGCTGGTGGACAGCTTCATCACGCCGATCGAGCGCGAGGACATCGAGGCGCTGGGCTCGGCGCTGTACAAGATCCCCAAGCAGATCGAGAAGTTCGCCGACCGCTACTCGCTGGCCACCCAGCACCTGGAGCACATCGACTTCGCGCCGCGCGCGGCGATGCTCGAGCAGGCCTCCGGCGTGGTGGTGGAGATGGTCAAGCTGCTCAAGCACATGAAGCTCGAGCCGATGAAGCAGCTCAACGATCGCCTGCGCTCGCTGGAGAACGAGGCCGACCGGCTGATGCTCGAGCTGTACCGCGACATCTATTCGGGCAAGCTCGATCCGCTGCAGATGTTCCTGCTCAAGGAATTCTTCGAGATCCTCGAAAAGGCCATCGACCGCTGCCGCGAGGCGGGCGTGGTGGCCTTCGAGATCGTGCTCAAGAACTCCTGACCGGACCACGATGATGTTGACCCTGGTCCTGATCGTGGTGCTGACCGCGCTGGTGTTCGAGTACATCAACGGCTTCCACGACACCGCCAACTCCATCGCCACGGTGGTCGCCACCAAGGTGCTCTCGCCGATGCAGGCGGTGGGCCTGGCGGCGAGCATGAACCTGATCGGCGCGCTCGCCGGCACCGCCGTGGCCAAGACCATCTCCTCGGGCCTGATCGACGCGGGCGTGATCGAGGTCGGTTCGCAGCTGATCCTGTGCGCGCTGCTGGGCGGCATCACCTGGAACCTGATCACCTGGTGGTTCGGGCTGCCGTCCTCGTCGTCGCATGCGCTGATCGGCGGCCTCGTCGGCGCGGCCCTGGCCGCGGCGGCGAACGATTTCGACGTGGTGATCTGGTCGGAGCCGGCCGAGCCGATCTATCGCAGCGCCGGCGTGCTGTGGAAGGTGATCGTGCCGATGGTGTCCTCGCCGGTCCTGGGCTTCGCCGCCGGCTTCGTGATGATGGGCGTGCTGTTCTTCATCATCTCGGTGATGGCGCGCAGCGGCGGCCTGCTGGCGCGACTGGCGCGGCCGCGCTGGGTCAACGGCTTCTTCGGCAAGGCGCAGATCCTCAGCGCCGCCGGCATGGGCTTCGCCCACGGCATGAACGATGCGCAGAAGACGATGGGCATCGTCGCCCTGACCCTGGTCAGCGCGCAGGCCGCCGGCACGCTGGATGTGCTGCCCGGCTGGCTGGCGTTCCTGCATCCGTCCGATACCGCGCTCGCCAACGGCGACATCGACACCTGGATCAAGGTCTCCTGCGCGCTGGTGATGGCGGCCGGTACCGCCGCCGGCGGCTGGCGCATCATCAAGACCCTGGGCCACAAGCTGGTGAAGCTGCACCCGATCCACGGCTTCGCGGCCGAAACCAGCGCCGCCTCGGTGATCCTGGCGGCCTCGTCGCTGGGCATCCCGGTCTCCACCACGCACAACATCTCGTCGGCCATCATGGGCGTGGGCACGGCCAAGCGCCTGAACGCGATCAAGTGGAGCGTGGTGCACAAGATGATCTGGGCCTGGATCCTGACCATCCCGATGTCGGGGGGGATCGCCTACCTGCTGTTCCGCCTGATGCAGACCATGGGCTGGGCCTGAGGCCCGTCCACGGGCCGACGCCCCTTCGCGCCGCGCGCGCAGGGGGCCTGGCAAGAGGTGTCGCCGGTTCCGCCCCGGCGGCGGTTACAGCAGGTCGCCGTCCGCCGACAGGGCCCGCTCCAGGCGGTCGCCCATGCCGCCGATCTCCAGCACCACGCGGCCGATCTCGGCCGCGGTCAGGCCGGTGTAGGGGCGGTTCTCGCACAGCTGCAGGTAGGGCACGCCGTCGAGCTCGCCGACGGCCAGGTAGCCCACGCGCGTGCTCCAGTTGAAGGCCAGGGCGCGGCGCGCGTCGACGCCGGTGATGGGCGCGATGACCGTGCTCGTGCGCAGGTAGTTGCGGCCGTCGTCGTCCTGCAGTTCCGAGAGGAAGATCGCCTGGTGACGCCGCCCGCCATCGAGCGAGAGCTCCACGCACACCACGTAGGGCTCCTGCATGGTGACGCGGAAATCGCTGCCCAGCAGGTGGCCGCGGATCTGTTCGAAATTCAGCATGACGCGGACTGCTCGCACGGACGGAGCGGATATCCTAGTCGCCGATGGACGCCATGTCTGCCGATCCGCCCGCCGCGCGCATCCTTGCCGCGATCCGCGACGTGCCCCGTGGCGCGGTCGCCGGCTACGGCCAGATCGCGCGCCGCGCGGGCCTGCCCGGGCGCGCGCGCATGGTGGCCAGGCTGCTGGCCGGCAACGAGGACCGCAGCCTGCCCTGGCACCGCATCGTGCGCAGCGACGGTCGCATCGCGTTCGCGCCGGGTTCGGCCGGCTTCCGCGAGCAGGTGCGGCGACTGCGTGCCGAAGGCGTGACGGTGGACGGCGGGCGGGTGCGCATGCCGGCGGAGGACGCGGGCCGGCTCGATGCCGCGCTCTGGGGGCCCGATCGCGGCTGAACGCGTGCGGGAAAGCGTATCCCGTCGCCGCGACCGGCCGGTGGCGCTTCCGCCGTTATCATGGCCGCCAGTGCAGGAGCGCAGATGTTCACCAACCTTCCCCCCGTCACCAAGGCCTTGCTGATCGCCAACTGCGCGGTGTTCGCGTTGCAGTTGCTGCTCGGCTCCGCGCTGGACCCGTTGATGCTGTGGCCGTGGCTGCCGCCCGAGCTCGCCCCCTTCGCGCCGCACAGCTTCATGCCCTGGCAACTGCTCACGCATGGCTTCATGCACAGCCCCACCAACATCGCGCACCTGCTGTTCAACATGCTGGCGCTGCTGATGTTCGGCGCGCAGCTGGAGTACGCGTGGGGCCAGCGCCGTTTCCTGACCTATTTCCTGGTGTGCGTGGTCGGTGCCGGCCTGTGCCAGCTGGCGGTGGTGTCGTGGGGCGTGCGCCATGGCGGCGGCTACTTCCCGACCGTGGGCGCGTCCGGTGGCGTGTTCGGGCTGCTGCTCGCCTACGGGATGCTGTTCCCCAACCAGCGGGTGATGCTGCTGATTCCGCCGGTGCCGATGAAGGCGCGCACGCTGGTGATCGTCTACGGCCTGATCGAGCTGGTCCTGGGCGTCACCGGGACGCGCTCGGGCGTGGCCCACTTCGCGCACCTGGGCGGCATGCTGTTCGGCTGGCTGCTCATCCGCCACTGGCGCGGGCAGCCACCGTTCGGCGGACGCCGCACGCGCCGCATCGTCTAGGCGCCAGGGCCGCGGGCCGGCGCCGCGGCGCCAGGGCGCCCGCGGCGACGGCTGCGACGGTCAACGCCAGATCGAGACCTGCTCCTCGGGCTTGCGCGTCATCGCGTTGCCGGCCTTGCACTTGAAGGTCTCGGAGAACGCCGGGAGGTTGACCAGCGGGCCATTGGCGCGCCACTGGCCCGGCGCGTAGGGCAGGGTCGATGCGTCGTGCGTGGCGGTCTCGGGCGACAGCTGCTCGCTCCACAGCCCCGCCCAGGCGCGGAAGAACGACTCGCGAGCCGTGTTGTCCAGTGCCGGCTGGGCCGTGGCCAGCGCGTCGAACGCCAGTTCCACCGCGGCCAGGTCGGCGACGTTCTCGTCGCGGGTCCGGGCGGCGTCCACCCGCAGTCCGCTCGTGGACGGATACGGATAGGACGCGTACTGGCTGGCCAACTGGTTGGCGCGGGTGGAGAAACCGGACTCGTCCTGCGGCGTCCACCAGTTGCGCTGCTTGCCCGAGGCGTCGATCTTCTGGCCCTTGGTGTCGATGGCGCGGCTGAGCTCGTGTCCGACCAGTGCGCCGAAGCTGCCGTACTGCGCGGCGGCGTCCTGGTTCATGTCGAGTACCGGCGGCTGCAATGCGGCCGCGGAGATCACCAGACGGTTGTTCGCCATGTCGTAGGCCAGCGCCGGCTCCTGCGCCAGCACGTCCCAGCGGCGCTGCGGGTTGGCGCGGCCGATCCGGCGCATCTCCTCGCGATGCTGCCAGGTGGAGGCGATCAGCATGTTGCTGCCGAAGCTGGTGCGGCCCATCGGCTGCACGGTGAAGTCGATGTCGCGCAGCGGCGCGCCGACCTCGATGGTGAGCGCCTCCAGCTTGGCCTTGGCCTCGGCGCGCGCGGGGTCGGACATCCAGTCGTTGCGCTCGACCGCGCGCAGCAGGGCGCCGCGCACATCGGCGGCGATGGATTCGGCGCGCGCGCGGGTGGCGTCGGGCAGGTGGGCCGCCACGTATTCGCGCGCCATCATCGGGCCGGCCGCCCGGTTGATCGCGTCCAGCACCTGCGCTTCGCGCTGCGGCTGCGCCGCCTGCCCGCGCAGCACGCGGCCGTTGAACGCGAACTCGGCGTCGCGGAAGTCCTTGGACAGGTAGGGCGCCATCGCATTGCCGATCTGGTAGCGCAGGTACACCTTCCACTGCCCCGGCTTGAGCGTGCGCACCAGCGCGTCAAGCTGGGTGAAGTAGTCCTGGTCGGCCATCGAGACCGTCTCGGCGCTCACGCCCTGCGCCTGCAGGAAGTCGGCCAGCTGCAGGTTGCGGAACTGCTTGCCGAAGCCGGCAGTGGGCACCAGGGCGTAGTTGCCGGCGGGTTCGCGCAACGCGGTCACCGGCCGGGAGATGCGCGCGATGCGGGTCTCCAGGTCGAGCACCATCGCCATCTCGTCCTTCAGTTGCGCGGCGGGCGTCCCGGTCAGCGCCAGGATCTTCTCCACGTGCTCGGTGTAGCGGCCGAGCAGGGCGCGGGTATCGGCGTCTTCACGCGTGTAGAAGGCGGGGTCGGGCAGGGCCAGGCCGCCCTGCGAGAAGTAGCCCACGTGGCGGTTGAAATCGCCCAGGTCGATGTCGGCGGTGAAGTTGAAGGCCACCGGGATGCCGACCTGGTGCAGGGCGGCGATGGCCGGGGCGATGTCGCGGCTGCGCTTGATCGCGTCGATGCGGGCAAGCAGCGGCGCGATCGGCTGCGCGCCGTCGCGTTCGACCGCCGCCTCGTCGATGCCGCTCACCCAGAAGTCGCCCAGCAGCCTCTGCACCTCGTTCTGCGGCGCCTGCACCGCGTTGTCGAGCAGGGCCCGCTGCTGCTGCAGGGCGCGCTCGCGCAGCGAGCCCAGCGCCGAGACGCGGCCGCTGGCGCCGGGGCTGGTGTTGGCCGCGAGCCAGTCCTTGTTGGCGAAGGTGTAGAAGTCGCTGCAGGCGGTGATCGCCGGGGCAGCCGGCTGGGCGGCGCGACGTTTGCGCTGGGCGTCGGCGTCGCTGGAAGCCAGGACCAGGACGAGGCTGGCGGCAAGGGCAACGGCAAGCGGCTTCTGGATCGGCATTGCGCAGGTCCGGGTATCGAGGGAGGCCGGATTCTAGCAAGGCGCGCGTGGCGGTCTTCATCCGGGCATGGCCGGGCGGGGCGGCCACGCCCGCGGCCGGCCTGCCGCCCGCCTCCAGGTGCCGGCGCGGGCGCCTGATGGCGGGCAGCGTGCGCGGCGCTGCGCCCGGCGGCGGGCGGAAAACGAAAAAGGGCCCGGCGGTGGCCGGGCCCTTGCTGCGGTGCGGTGCCGGTGGCCGGCTACCAGATCACGACCTGCTTGTCGCCATCGCGGACCATCGGGTCGCCGGGCTTGCACTCGAAGGCCGCGGCGAAGGCCGGCATGTTGGACGGGGCGCCGATCGCGCGGAACTCCGCCAGGGCATGCTCGTCGGTGACCAGGCGCTTGCTCAGCTCCTCCGGCGTGAAATTGCGGCGCCACACCGTGGCCCAGTTCAGGAAGAACCGCTGGTCGCGGGTCAGGCCGTCCGTCATCGGGTCGGGCGTGCCCTCGGTGGCCCGCTTCATCGCGTCGTAGGCCATCGCCAGGCCGCCCAGGTCACCGATGTTCTCGCCGAGGGTATGGGTGCCGTTGAGCGCACGCCCGTCGGCGGTCTTGTAGCCGTCGAACTGCGCCACCAGCTTGCCGGTGCGCTCCTTGAACGCGGCCGCGTCGGCCTCGGTCCACCAGTTCTCGAACTTGCCGGTCGGGCCGAAGCGGCTGCCCTGGTCGTCGTAGCCGTGGCTCATCTCGTGGCCGATCACCGCGCCGATGCCGCCGTAGTTGATCTCGTCGGTCGCTTCGGGATCGAAGAACGGCGGCTGCAGGATCGCGGCCGGGAACACGATCTCGTTCTGCAGCGGGTTGTAGTAGGCGTTGACCATCTGCGGCGGCATCGCCCATTCGGTCTTGTCGACCGGCTTGCCGATCTTGCCGGTCTGCCACTTGTAGTTGAACTCGCGCGCGGCCAGCACGTTGTCCAGGTAGCTGTCGCGGCTGGTGGTCAGCCCGCTCCAGTCGCGCCACTTGTCGGTATAGCCGATCTTGGTGGTGAACGCGGCCTGCTTCTCCAGCGCCTTGGCCTTGGTCTCCTCGCTCATCCATTCCAGGTTCTGGATGCGGGCCTTGAGCGCCTCGCCGAGGTTGGCCACCAGCGCCTCCATCTTGGCCTTGGACTCGGCCGGGAACGCCACGTCGACGTACATCTGGCCCATGGCCTCGTCGACCTGGTCGTTGATGGTGTCGAGCACCCGCTTCCAGCGCGGCTTCATTTCCTTCTGCCCGCTCAGCGTCTTGTCGTGGAACTCGTAGTGCTGGCGCGCGAAGGCGTCGGACAGATAGGGCGAGGCGTCGTCGACGACGTGGAAGCGCAGGTAGCTCTTCCACTGCTCGACCGGGACGTCGACCAGCATCGCATCGACTTCCTTGAAGTAGTCCGGGATCGAGACCGAGAACAGCTTGGGCTGCTCGATGCCTTGCGACTCGAAGAACCGTGTCCAGGAGAAGTTGGGCGTCAGCGCGTCGGCGTCCGCGACCTGCATCGGGTTGTAGTACAGCGAGACGTCGCGCGAAAGATCGGCACGCGACTTGGACACCTTCGCAAGGCGGGTCTCGAACGCCATCACGTCCTTGGCCTGCTGCTGCGCCTCGGCCGCCGGCACGCCGGACAGTTCCAGCACCTTGGCGATGTGTTCCACATACGCCTGGCGGATCTGCGCGTGCTTGGGATCGGTGTAGTAGGTGGTGTCGGGCAGGCCCAGGCCGCCCTGGCCGGTGGCGGCGATATTGATCGACGAGTCCTTGAAGTCTGGCATCGCGCCGACGCCGATCAGGAAGCCCTGGCCCTTGGCCGCGGCCTGCTGCAGCCAGCCGATGATGCCGGCGGTATCGGCGATCGCATCGATCGAGGCCAGCTCATCCTTCAGCGGCTCGATGCCCTGGGCATTGATCTTTGCCTCGTCCATGCCGGTGGCCCAGAAATCGCCGACCAGCTTCTCCACGCCGCTGGCGTTGTCCAGGCTGGCGGCGTGCTCGGCCAGCTGGCGCTGCACCGCGGTGGAGCGCTCGTCGAGCATCTCGAACGCGCCCCAGCTGGTGCGGTCGCCCGGGACGGGGTTGGCGGCGAGGAACTTGGAGTTCACGTAGCCGGCGAAGTCGACGCAGGCGTTGCGGCTGGCGTCCAGGTCGCCGGGCTGGAAGCGATTGACGGGCGGCAGGCTGGATTCATCCAGGACGAAGGCGCTCGCTTCCGTCGCGGGCGCGCCGGCGGCGGTGTCGTCGGCGGCCGGCTTCCTGTCGCCGCAGGCGGACAGCGCCAGGGTAACGGCGAGGGACAGAAGCAGCAGGCGTGGGGGGGTGTCGCGCACGGGGATCTCCGGGGTCTATGAACGGCGACGGCGGCCCCGCCGACGCCGGTGTGCCCGCACTGTACGCCCCGCGGATCGGGGCATGAGGGTGTCGGAGGTCATGCGCGGCGCCGCCGGCCAGCGCGTGCGGGCGCGAATCCGTGCAGAATCCGCCGCTTGCAGGATCTCGGGAGAATCGGCATGCGGGTCCATTTCCACGGCGCGGCGGGCGAGGTCACCGGTTCGATGCACCTGGTGGAGGCGGCCGGCCGCCGCATCCTGCTGGACTGCGGCATGGTCCAGGGCGGCCGCGCCGCCGAGGCGCGCAATTTCGCGCCGTTTCCGTTCGACCCGGCCACGATCGATGCGCTGGTGCTCAGCCACGCCCATATCGACCACATCGGCCGCGTGCCGCGCCTGGTACGGCAGGGCTTCCGCGGGCCGATCCATCTCCAGCACGCCGGCGCCGAACTGTTGCCGGTGATGTTGCTGGACGCCGCGTCGCTCGCCGAGAACGATGCCCTGCGCGAGAACCGCAGGCGCCGCGCGGGGGAGCCGAAGGCGATGCCGCTGTTCACGCGCGAGGACGTGCACGACGTGCTCGACCTGCTGCGACCGCTGCCCTACGACGCGCGCCGGGAGATCCTGCCGGGGGTCGAACTGGCCCTGCGCGATGCCGGCCACATCCTGGGTTCGTCCATCGTCGAGCTGTGGGCCGATGGCCGCAAGCTGGTGTTCTCCGGCGACCTGGGTCCGGCCGGAACGCCGATCCTGCGCGATCCGACGCGGATCCGCGAAGCCGACCTGGTGCTGATGGAATCGACCTACGGCGACCGCAACCACCGCGACCGCCTGGACACCATCCACGAGTTCGGCGACCTGCTCGAGCAGGCCTGGAACGCCGGCGGCAAGGTGCTGATCCCGGCCTTCGCCGTCGGCCGCACCCAGGAACTGCTGTACTGGTTCGCCAGGTACTGGGATGCGTGGAAGCTCGCGCGCTGGCGCATCTTCCTCGACAGCCCGATGGCGGCCAGGGTGGTGGCGATCTACGACCGCCACCAGGCCCTGTTCGATGCCGACGCCCGCCAGGTCTGGCAGGGCCAGCCCGATCCGTTCCGCCTGCCCAACCTGCACGTGGCCGACTCGACCGACGAGTCGATCGCGATCAACCGGATCCAGAGCGGCGCGATCGTCATCGCCGGCAGCGGCATGGCCAACGGCGGCCGCATCCTGCACCACTTCCGGCACGGCATCGACCGCCGCAACACGCACGTGGTGTTCGTCGGCTACCAGTCGGAGGGCACGCTTGGGCGGCGCCTGGTCGACGGCGCGAAATGGGTGCGCATCCACGGCCAGGAGCATCGCGTCAATGCGCGCATCCACACCATCGGCGGACTGTCGGCGCATACCGACCAGCGCGGGCTGATCGACTGGTACGGCCATTTCGACGGGCAGCCCCCGCTGGTGCTGGTGCACGGGGAGGACCGGGCGCGCGATGCGCTGGCGGGCGAGCTGGGCGAACGCGGCGTGCCGGACGTGCGGCTGGCGGAACCGGGGATGGTGGCCGAGGTCTGAGGCGCGCAGCTCAGCCGGCCGCGTCCCCGTCCTGGTCGCCGGCGGCCGGCTGTCCGCTGTCCAGGCGGCGGCCCTCGCGCCGCGGCGGCGTGAACGGCGTCGGGCGCAGCTTGTTGCCGGCGGCGGTATTGGTGAACAGCAGCGCATTGCCCGCGCGCGTGTCGTCGCTGGCGGTCTCCAGTTCGAAGCGCTCGGCGTCCAGGCGCCGCACCTGATCGGCGACCGTGGCCGCGTCCGCCGGGTCGACCCCGATCGCGCGCAGCGACGCCTCGCCGAAACGGACCGCCGATTCGAAGGTCTCGCGGATCTGGAAATCCACACCGGCCTTGATCAGTTCCAGCGCATGCTGGCGGTCGGCCGCGCGCACCAGCACCTTGGCCTGCGGGAAGTGCCGCCGCGCCAGTTCGACGATGCGGTCGGCCGCCTCGCGGTCATCGACGCAGACCGCGATCGCCCGCGCGACGCCGGCGCCCGAGGCGTGCAGGACGTCCAGGCGGGTGCCGTCGCCGTAGTACACCTTGAAGCCGAACTCGGCCGCGCTCTGGATCATCTCGATATCGACGTCGATGATGGTCACGTCCACGTCGCGCGCGAGCAGCGACTGGCTCATCACCTGGCCGAAGCGCCCGAAGCCGATGATCAGCACGTTGCCCGACTGGTCGGCGACCGCCTCGACCTCGGCCAGCGTTCGCTCGGCGCGCGGGCCGTAGCGGCGCATCGCCACGCCCAGCAGCGGAGTGAGCACCATCGACAGCACCACCACCGCGGTGAAGCTGCTGCTGGCCTGGTCGTCGATCACGCCGCCGTTCCGGGCGGCCGAATACAGCACGAAGGCGAACTCGCCGCCCTGCGCCATCAGCGTGGCGCGATCGAGTGCGTCGGCATGGCTGCTGCGCAGCAGGCGCGCCACCAGATAGATGCAGGCGCCCTTGGCCAGCATCATCGCCGGCACCGCAAGCACCACCAGCTGCCAGTTCTCGCGCACCACCTCCAGGTCCAGCGACATGCCCACGGCAATGAAGAACAGGCCCAGCAGCAGCCCGCGGAAGGGCTCGATGTCGGCCTCGATCTGGTGGCGGAAGATCGAACCCGACAGCAGCACGCCGGCGATGAAGGCACCCATCGCGGTGGACAGGCCGCCCATGTCCATCAGCAGCGCCGCGCCCAGCACCACCAGCAGGGCCGCGCCGGTCATCACTTCGCGCGCCTTGGCCGCGGCCAGCACGCGGAACAGCGGGTTGAGCAGGTACAGGCCGGCCACCACCAGGCCGGCCAGCGAGGCGATGGCGATGCCGGCCCCGGCCAGCCGCGACGGCGCACCCGGATCGGCGGGCGCGTGCGACATGAAGGCCACCAGCGCCAGCAGGGGCACGATCAGCAGGTCCTCGAACAGCAGGATCGAGACCATGCGCTGGCCGCGCGGCAGGGCGATGTCGCCGCGCTCGGCCAGCACCTGCATGACGATGGCGGTCGAGGTGAGCACGAAGCCGGCGCCGGCGACGAAAGCGACCGGCAGCGAGAACCCGAACGCCATGCCGACACCGGTCAGGGCCAGCGTGCAGGCGGCGATCTGCAGCGCGCCGAGCCCGAAGATCTGGCGGCGCAGGCTCCACAGGTGCGCCGGCCGCATCTCCAGCCCGACCACGAACAGGAACATCACCACGCCCAGTTCGGCGAAGTGCAGGATCGCCTCCGGTTCGCCGAACAGGCCCAGCCCCGACGGGCCGATCGCCAGGCCGGCGGCCAGGTAGCCCAGGACCGAGCCCAGCCCCAGCTTGCGGAACAGCGGTACCGCGACGACCGCCGCACCGAGCAGGGCGACGGCCTGCAGCAGGTAGGCGGTGTCCTGGCTGTCCATGGCCTAGCGGCGCCGCACCGGTGCGGTCAGTGCCAGCAGCAGGAAACCCCCGGCGAGCGACACGTTCTTCATGAAGTGCAGCAGTTGCGCGCTTTGCGCCGCGCCGCGCAGCGACCAGAACGGATGCCAGAGCACAGCCTCGGCCACCACCAGTGCCGCCGCCAGCAGGGCCGTCCAGCGCAGCCGCCAGCCGCCGGCGACCGCCAGCCCGATCAGCAGCCCGGCCACGCTGAAGGCGAGCATCTCGCCACTGGCCTTGCCGCCCTGCGCCACGTTCCACAGGCGCCATGCGCCCATGACCACGAGCACGCTGGCAAGCAGCAGGCGCGCGAGGCCGGTTCCGGGACTGGACTGCGGCGTACGGAATGACATGCGGCGCTTCGCGTGGCGGGAAGCTGCAAAGGGTGTCACAGGCCGGCGTGCCGGTTCCAGTCCGGCCCGCCGTCAGGCCCGGCGGCGTGCCCGTCGGTGCACCAGGAAAAGCCGCCGGCTGGCGCCGGGCGCCTGCAGTGGCTACAATAGCGGCGTTTGCAACACGGCTGCCCCTGCATCGCGCAGGTCACGATCCTGGCAGGCCGGCCCCGGGCACTCCCCGGCGGCGTCCTCTCCCGCACGTCTTTCGTCGCGCAGACACGGCCCGGAACCTCCGGCAGCCGTCAAATATTGCCCGCAACGCGGATATGGATGGTTCCGGGCAAACCAGTCGAAGGTGCTGATTCGATGCCCGTGCCCACCTGGTGGACGCACGGCACGGATGGCCTGCGGCTGCCAAG
>Ga0233365_1000391_pt1 | contig 20657 bp, 21 predicted proteins | sample ElkDunMinimDraft_27_FD_191535 | JGI IMG/M metagenome (GOLD analysis project Ga0233365, IMG submission 191535) | Fecal eukaryotic communites from dung pellets of Tule Elk in California, USA - Elk Dung C36 | ecosystem: Host-associated > Mammals > Digestive system > Large intestine > Fecal | place...
TCCGGGCCTGCGAGCGGAGGTCGTGCCGATCGGAGTCCTGGTCATCCTGTTGCTGCTGGCCGGAAATCTGCGCGGTATCCGGCAGGCGGGCCTGCTGTTCGCGATGCCGACGTACGCGTTCATGGCGGCGGTGTTCGCGGTGGTGGTCGTCGGGCTGGTCCATCCGTTCGGGCAACTGCCGCCGTCGGCCGGGGAACACAATGTCACCGAAAGCGTGGGGCTCCTGTTGATCCTTCGGGCGTTCGCGTCGGGTTCAACGGCGATGACCGGTATCGAGGCGATCTCCAACGCGGTCCCGGTGTTCCGCAGCCCGGCGTGGCGCAACGCCCGGACCACGCTGACCTGGATGATCGGCATCCTGATCACGTTGTTCCTGGGCATCATGGTGTTGGCGCACATCGTCGATGTCATCCCGGTGCACGGTGAGACCGTCCTGTCTCAACTGGCGCGCCGCAGTTTCGGTGACGGCATCCTGTTCTGGTTCACCCAGATCGCCACCGCGGCGGTACTGATGTTGGCGGCCAACACCGCCTACAACGACTTCCCCCGGGTGCTGTTCCTCCTGGCGCGCGATGACCAGGCTCCCCGGATCTTTCTTCGATTCGGTGACCGGCTGGCGTTCAGCAACGGCATCATCGTGCTGTCGGTGGCCGCCGCGGCGGTCTACATCGGTTTCGGCGGTGTGACCGAGGCGCTCATCCCGCTGTACGCGGTGGGAGTCTTCCTGGCGTTCACCCTGTCGCAGTCGGGAATGGTGGTCCACTGGTGGCGGCGTCGAGACCCGCACTGGCGCAAGAGCATGGCCTTCAACGCGGTCGGCGCGGTTCTGAGCGCGGTGGTGCTGCTGGTCGCCAGTCTCACGAAGTTCCTCGCCGGAGCGTGGGTGGCCCTGGTGGCCATCGCTTTGCTGGTGGTCCTGGCACGCTTGGTGCGGCGGCACTACAAGGCGGTGGACAAGGCGGTCCGGCTGCATCCGGACGCCATCGAGCTGCCGGTCCAGCCCATGCCGGTGACCGCACACGTCGACGCTCATCGAGCGGTACATCCTCCCGCCGGAGAGTCGGAGGAGACGCCGCAGGACATCCAGAACTTCACGGTCGTCGGAGTACCCACAATGGATTTGGCCAGTCTTCGGGCGCTGGCGTACGCGGCATCGCTGGGACAGCCGGTGATGGCGCTGCACGTCGCCGCCAGCGACGAGGAGGCTCGGCAGTTCTCCGCGTACTGGGCACAGTGGGGGAACCACCTGCCGCTGGAGGTGGTGGTGTCGCCGTACCGGGCGATCGTCGCGCCGATGGTGCGGTATCTGGAGGCTCTGCACCGGCAGAACCCGAACCTGACCCTGACGGTGGTGCTCCCCGAGATCGTCGCCCGGCGTAGATATCGGCTGTTGCACAGTCACGCCGCCAATCGATTGCGCCGCGCGTTGCGGGCTCACCCGAAGATCGTCATCACCACGATCCCGTTTCACGTCACCTGACGTGTGGGCGGCCGCCGCTACCATCGGTGCCACCGACGGACGTGGATGGGTTTCGAGTGGGGGATCGAGTCGCCTGCGGATGTCTCGGCCACTCCGGATCAGGGCGATCCGGAGTTCACCGAGTACTTCGTTCTGGCGATGCGCGCGTGTCAGGAGTTGGCCGACGCCGGGTACCGGTTCCGGATGAGCGGTTTCGGGCTGGACGACTGGCCGGTGGACGTCTCCTATGACATGTCCACGGTGGTGGAGGAGCTGCCGGATCTGTTGGACGCGCTGCGGCGGCGTGAGGACTTCGATCTGGACATGTACAGCCAGGGCATCGAGCGGACCCTCACCGTGCGGGTCGATGCCGACCGGGTGGACCTCGGCTGCCTGTCGTGTACATCCTGGCGACCCGACCCGTCGGTCGAGACCATGGACTACGGCAGGTTCTACGCGATGACCACCGACCTGGCCGCGCAGGTGGCCCGAGGACTGGTCCGGATCGGATCGCGGTTGGCCGATCGTCAGCCGTTTCGGCGCTGGAGCGGCGGCGAGTTCTAGCCTGGCGTCCATAGTGGTTATCGTCATCGACCGTTGGCGTGCCGCACGCTTCGAACCACCCACTGGCGCAGGAGTGGCAGTTTCATCGCGCGCAGCATCATCTCGCCGATCCAGATCTGCGCGCGGCTGGTCGGAGCGAACTGCGCCATCCCCTTGGCCGCCAACGCCTGTCGCTTGATCACCTCGGGACGCAGGCCCGATTCCCAGCCGGCCAGTGCCTCGGTGATGTCGACATCGGAGGGTTCGAGCAGATCGCCGAGCCGGTCGGCTCCGGTCAACGCCAGCGCGGCACCGTATCCGGCGAACAGGGTGACGCACCACGCCGCGTCGCCCAACAGCACCACGCGTCCGCGACTCCATCGGTCCATGACGATCTGGTTGACCGAGTCGAAATAGGCGTCGCCCGGATCGCGGCGAAGTCGTTTCAGGATGTCGGGGAATCCACCGCCGAGGTCTCCGAAGGTGTCCGTCAACGCGTCGGCGGGTCCGGCGGCCAGCGCCGCGTCGACATCGGAGCTTCGATAGGTGAAGAACACCGATGACCGTCGCGGTCCCAGGTTGATGATCGCGGCGGTTCGGCCGAGTCCGATGAAGGTGGTTCCGGTACCGGCCTGAATGTCGGAGGGCGCCTCGGCCAGCCGGTACGCGGCCACCAGGTGCCCCAGGTCCCGGCGGTGGTCGGACTCCGGGCCGAACACGATTCGCCGCACGCCCGAGTGCAGGCCGTCGGCGCCGATCAGCAGGTCGGCGTGTTCGCTGGTGCCGTCGCTGAGCCGCAGGCTGACGCCGTCGGTCTCCTCGGTGACGGCTTCGATGGTGGTGCCGAATCGGATCGGCGTGTGGTCGCGAACCGCCTGGTAGAGCACGGTTTCCAGGTCGCCACGGAACACGCTGAGCGCACGGGGTCCGATGGCGGCCTCGGCGACGGCCTGGGGCGTGGTGAGTTTGTGGCGGCCCTCCCGCGTCACCAGGATGGTGGTGAACAGTCCGACGTCGTGTGGGGCGAGCTCGGGGATAATTCCGAGGTTCTCGGCGGCGTCGTAGCCGTACCCGAGCAGGTTGACCAGGTAGCCGCTGCTGCGGCGAGCGGGGGATCGTTCGATGATCAGGGTTCGCCACCCGGCGCGGTTCAGGCGCAGCGCGACGGCCAGTCCGGCGATCCCGGCACCGGAGATCACGGCGAGTCTGTCGTGGGAGTTTTTCGGCATAGTTCGTGGTCACCTCAAGTATGAACGAGTGTTCAAACCAGTATGAACACTCGTTCATTCTCAAGCGACCCGGGGTTACGTACACTCAGCCCATGGTCCGTGGCGTCGCGATACCCGATGTTCGACAACACCTGTTCGCCGCGCTCGAACAGGTGGTCCTACACGACGGAACCGGTCGGCTCAGCGGCAGAGCCATCACGGTGGAGGCGGGGGTCGCCACTGGACTGCTGCACGCCCACTTCGGTGACCTGGAGGAGTTCTTCGTCGGGTACGCGGTCGATCGGTCGTTCCAGATCTCCGCCGAGGCCGCCGAACTGGTCCACAAAGCCGGAACGGGGTCGGTGCTGGGGAACCTCGGGGATCTCACCGCGCAATCGCGGCCACTGTCGGTACTGGCTCGACTCATCGCCTCCCGGCCGTCGTTGCTCGACGAGGTCGGCAAGGTGCTGGGAAGCGGCTATTCCGCCTTCGAATCGCTCGAACGGGCTATCACCGAATATCTGGAGGCGGAGCAACGCTGCGGCCGAGTCGGTTCGGACGTCGCCCCGATGTCCTTCGGGATGGCGGTCGCGGCACTTCTTCACCACATGGTGCTGATCACCGACTCGGAGAGCGCGATACGGCGCGAACTGGCCCGGATGCTCGCCGGACTGCTGAACCGTGAGGCGTACACGCTGCGCGCGTGACATCCCCTGTGGCCACACGGGAGTGAGGCCGCCGAGTCGGGTGCCCCGGAAGGGGAGATCACGTCGACCCTCACCGGTGTTCCCGGCTCACAAACCGTCCTCATAGGCACGTGGGCTGATGATCGCGACCGGCACCTGGGCGTGCTGAAGAACCGCGTGGCTGGTCGAACCCAGAATGAGTCGCGCGAACTCGCCTCGTCCCCGAGACGCCAGCACCATCATCCGGGCGCGCTTGCCCGCCTCCAACAGAGCGTGCCGAGGATCGCCGTAGCGCAGCGTCGGGATGACGGTCACTCCCGGATAGTCCTGTCGCCACCCGGCCAGCGCCTGTCCCAGCGACGCCTCGGTCTCCTCCTCAACCAGCTTGCGGTCGAAGGTGAACGCCATCGCGCCGACCTCGACGGCGGGGACGTCGAACTGCCAGGCCCGCACCGCCACGAGGTCGGCCCCGGTAAGTTGAGCCTCCGCGAAGGCGAATCGCAACGCGTCCTGAGACAACGGCGAGTCGTCCACACCGACGACGATCTGTTCATACGGCGGCGGATTGTCCTCCGGTGGGCGGCGAGTGATCACCACCGGGCAGTGCGCGTGCGAGGACACCTGGGCACTCGTCGAACCCAGCAGAAGCTCACGAAAACCGCCGTGGCCGCGACTGCCCAACACCACCAGGTCGGCTTCCCGCGACTGCTCGATCATGGTGCCGCTGACCGTCATCGAGTCGATGACCTCACCCTGCACCTCGAGTCGGGAATCTTGCTGCCGGGCGTGTTCGACGATTCCATCGATCATCTCGAACACCTCGGCGGGAATGGCGTCCCTGGGACGCCAGCCGGATCCGGCGAAATGCCGACCGCCGGCCATCGGCGTCAGAATCGAGTGAACGATTCGCAGCGGAACCCGGCGCAGCTGTGCCTCCCGCACCGCGAAATCGACGGCGTGTTTGCTCTCGTCCGACCCGTCGAACCCGACGGTCACGGGCTTCATGGCGGCCTCCTCGCCGTCGTCTCCTTCGCGGAGCATATGACGAGTCACGACGGCCCGCACCAGAATCGCCCGCTCCGGATATCGTCGAACCATGGCCGTCGTGGATGTCTGGTTCGACCCGTCCTGCCCTTACACCTGGGTGACGGCGAACTGGCTGCTGGAAGTCGACCGGGTACGCCCGATCCAGCTGCGCTGGAACATCATGAGCCTCTCGGTGCTCAATGAGGACAAGGAGATCGACCCGGAAGGCGACACCGAGGGTTACCTGTGGTTGCCGGTGCGGATTTGTGCCGCTGTGGAACGAGAGTACGGCCAAACCGGACTGCGGGACTTCTACTTCGCCCTGGGACGACGACTGCACCAGGGTGCCGAGTGGGATCCGGAGGGGATTCCACAGGCACTGATGGAAGCCGGAATACCGGTGTCGATCGCCGACCAGGCGTGGAACACCGAATACGACACGACGATCCGAGCCTCCCACGACCGTGGAATCCGACTGGTCGGCACCCACGTGGGGACCCCGATCGTCGCGGTCACCGACCAGGGCCGCCAGGTCGCGTGGTTCGGCCCCGTCCTGTCCCGGGTGCCTCGGGGCGAGGCCGCCGGTGCACTCTTCGACGCCGTCGCCACCATGGTGGCGACGGCGGGGTTTCATGAGATCAAGGCCGGCCCGCCACTGCCGCCGGACCTGTCCTGACATCACCGCTCAGCCAGCCCCGAAAGCCGAACCACATGACCAAATCATCTGCTGTCATCGTCGACATCGACGGGACGGTCGCGGTGCGCGGCGACCGGTCGCCCTACGACGAGTCCCGGGTCGGATGGGACGCCCCCAACAAGCCGGTCATCGCGGTGGTCGAGGCGCTGCACGCCGCCGGCCACGCGATCGTCTTCGTGACCGGCCGGACCTCGCGGTGTCGCACCGACACCCGGAAGTGGCTGGAGGCGCACGTTCCGGTCCCGCAGGAGTTGCTCCTGATGCGCCGGGTCGGTGATCAACGTCCCGATCAGACCGTCAAACGGGAGCTCTACGCCCGATCGATCCGCCCGCGCTACCGCGTGCTGTGTGTGTTGGACGATCGCGACCGAGTCGTCGAGATGTGGCGTGGCCTCGGACTCACCGTGTTTCAGGTTGCCGAAGGCAATTTTTAGCGTTGCGCCGAAGGCAACTTTTAGCGTTGCGCCGAAGCCGTCTACCCCACAAGCCCCGGAGCGGGACGGCTGTGGATCGTGGTCCGATACTCCGTAGTGGAGGGTGACTCGGGTGGCCGCCCGGGGACGGCCACCCGAACCGGCCTCAGCTGACGAACGCCCGAATGGCGGTCGTCAACGCGATGAGGCCCTGCTTCGCGTCGGTGAAGTACATGCCCGTGTTGGGCGCGGTGTACAACTCGTTGTCCATACCGGCGTATCCATGGCCCATCGAACGTTTGATGACCACGACACTGCGCGCTTTATCGACGTCGAGGATCGGCATGCCCGATATGGGATTGCCGGGCCGCCGGGCCGCCGGGTTGGTGACGTCGTTGGCGCCGATGACCAGCGCCACGTCGACCTGGTTGAACTCCGGGTTGATGTCCTCCATCTCCCGCAACTGCGGATACGGGATGTTGGCCTCGGCCAACAGGACGTTCATGTGACCGGGCATGCGGCCCGCGACCGGGTGGATCGCGTAGCTGACCGACACGCCGCGATCCTCCAGCAGTTCTCCGAGCGCCGCCAGTTCATGTTGCGCCTGAGCCGCCGCAAGCCCGTAGCCGGGAACCACGACCACGCGTCGTGCGTAGGCCAACTGGATCGCGACATCGTCCACTGAGACCGGTCGCACCGGCGCGGAGTCGTCGCCACCGGCCACCACCTCGTCCCCGGTGCCGAAACCACCGACGATGATGTTGGTGATGGAGCGATTCATGGCGTCGGCCATCAACTTGGTCAGGATCGCACCCGAGGCGCCGACCAGCGCTCCGGCGATGATCAGTGTCATCTCACCGAGGACGAAACCGGCCATCGCGACGGCGGTACCGGTGAAGGCGTTCAACAGTGAGATGACCACCGGCATGTCCGCTCCGCCGATGGGCAGAACCATCGTCACACCGAACACCAGCGACGCCGCCAACAGCAGCAGCATCGGGGCCGGGTTCTGCGGTTGCACGACCAGCCACACGACGCCGACGACGAAGACCACACTCAGGACGACGTTGAGCAGCCGGGCACCCGGGAACACGATGGGGCGACCCGGGATCAGACCCTGGAGCTTTCCGGCGGCCACCAGTGAACCGGTGAACGTGACCGCTCCGATGAGGACGTCGAGTCCACCGGGAATGGTCACTTCGGGAACCAGATGGGCGGTCTCGACCTGCTGGAAGTGCTCGACGGCCAACAGGACCGCGGCACCGCCACCGACGGCGTTGAACAGGCTGACCAGCTGGGGCATCGCCGTCATCTCGACGGTGCGCGCCAGATACAGGCCGGCCAGCGATCCGACCGCCAGGGCCAGCAGCATCACGATCCAGCCGGTGGTCGTGATCGCACCCTTCTCGGCCAGGAGCACGGCGGTGGCGGCGATCGCGACACCCATGGCACCGGCCGACAGCAGGTTGCCTCGGCGCGCGGTGGCGGGGGAGTTCATCAGATGCAGGCCCAGCACCAGGCAGGCCGCGGCGGCGAGGAACAGGTACCGGATGATCGTCTCGGTCGTGCTCATGAGGCACCACCCTGCGGGGACCTGTCGGCCGGTTTGGCCTTGAACATGTGCAGCATCCGATCGGTCACCACGTATCCGCCCACCACGTTCATGGCGCCGAACGCGACGGCGACGAACGCCAGGACGTACCCGAGAACGCTGTCGGCGGTGGCCGTCACCAGCATCGCGCCGATGACGACGATGCCGTGAATGGAGTTGGCGCCCGACATCAACGGGGTGTGCAGCGTGGCGGGCACCTTGCTGATCACCTCGAATCCGACGAGGACGCCGAGAACGAACACGGTGATCGCGGTCAGCAGGTCAAGACTCATCGTTGTCTCCCTCCTGGTCGGTGGTTTCGGTGAGGGCGTCTCGCAGGGCGGGGCTGACGGGGCGGCCCTCGTGCGTGACGACGATCTGGCCGGTGATCTCGTCCTCGATATCGATGTGGACGGTTCCGTCGTCGATGAGGTGGTTGAGGACGGCGCCGACGTTGCGCGCGAACGCAGTGGACGCCGCCGGTGCCATCTGGGACGGGAGGTTTCCGGCGCCGATGACGGTGACGCCGTTGTCGGTCTCGAAGCTTCCGTCGGGTTTGACGTGTGCGACGTTGCCGCCGAGTTCACCGGCTGCCATGTCGACGACCACCGCGCCGGGACGCATGCCCGCCACCGCGTCTTCGGTCACCAGGACCGGAGGTTTGCGGCCGGGTACCTTCGCCGTCGTGATGACCACGTCGAACCGGCCGATGGCATCGGCCAGTTCGGCCTGTTGGGCCTCGCGCTCGGCCTCGGTCAACTGGCGGGCGTAGCCGCCCTCGCCCGATGCCGAGGCGACCGACTTCAACTCCAGGAACCGGGCACCGACGGACTCGACCTCCCCTTTGGCTTCGGGGCGCACGTCGTAGGCGGTGACGACCGCGCCCAGTCGGCGGGCCGTTCCGATGGCGGACAGTCCGGCGACTCCGGTACCCAGGATCAGGACCGTGGCCGGTTGGGACGTTCCGGCGGCGGTGGTGAGCATGGGGAAGTATCGGCCGTAGGCGTCGGCGGCCACCAGTGCGGCCTTGTATCCGGCGATGTTTGCCTGCGAGCTCAGCACGTCCATGCTCTGAGCGCGGCTCAGTCGGCGCGGCAACAGGTCCAGGCTCACCATGGTGACCTGTCGTTCCTGAAGCCTCCTGGCCAGATCGGTGCGGTGCAGCGGCTCGAAGACTCCGATCAGTACCTGGCCGGTTCGCAGTCCGTCCGGTTCGGTCGGAGTGACGCAACAGAGCACCGAGGCACTGTCGACGACCTCCTTCAGCGAACCGACCCGGGCGCCGGCGGCGCGGTAGTCCTCATCGCTGAACCGGCTGCCGATTCCGGCGCCGGACTCCACGATCACGTCCACAGTGTCCGAACTGATTCGAGTCACGACGTCGGGGGTGATCGCGACGCGGTTCTCGCCGGGATATCGCTCTCGGATAACGCCCACAGTGGTGGCTGCCACGGTCGGTTACCTCGCATTCTGTCGATGGATTTGTCAGCTGTCTCGAAGCGCGAGCGTGGGGCGGCGCTCCGTCAGGTGACGCGAGGCCCCGTGGCCTGATCGATCGACAGGTCGCGATAGGACCTTGCGTCTGAGTAGGTGATGGGTGAATCGGCGTGGTTACTCGTACGACTGTACTGTTTTATGAACGTCGATGGGTACCCCGAAAATTCGGCGGGCGGAATCGAGGTGTGACCTGCGGACTGTCGGCGGTGAGGGGATCGAGGGGAGCGCTCGACAGGGGGAGGATGTGCAGCCGTTCGCCGTTCGCCGTTCGCCGTTCGCCGTTCGCCGGACGCCGGACGCCGGACGCCGGCCCGGCACAGCCCGGCATGGTGAGGGCTCGGCACGGCACGGCACGGTGGGGACTCGGCCCGGCATGGTGAGGGCTCGCACCCGGCCCGGCCGACGCGAACCCGCCGACGACGCCGCGCGCGTCGGCTTATCTCCTCAGATGACCCGGATGCCCATGCGCATGTGTCCCGATTGAGGGCACCACCGACCGGGCACGACCTATTCGAGCCGGAAACCGACCTTGACGGTCACCTGATAATGCGCGATCTCACCGTTCTCAATGTGCCCACGCGTCTCGACAACCTCGAACCAGTCGAGGTTGCGGAGGGTCTCGTCGGCTCGGGAGACCGCTCGGCGGATCGCGTCGTCGCACGATTGCGTGGACGTGCCCACGACTTCGGTCACCCGGTAGACGCTGCTCATGGTCTTCCCCCTCCAACTGGACCAAGTGCCTGCACCTCTGAGCCTGACACGATCCCGGTGCGGACGGTCCGTGATCGCGACATCGGTATCGTTGGACGATGGATCGCGTTGCGCCGGATGTGAGTTATGAGGAACTGATCGCTCAATGTCCGCCCGAGATTCGACAGGCACTGCCGATGGACCGATGGCAGATCGACAAGCTCTTCGCACTCGACCTTCTCGTCGAGCGGATTCCGATCGCCGAGCTGGAATGGCAGCTCGACCTTCCGATGTGGCAACGGGACGGGGTCCGGTTCCGAGTGCGGCCGGTCGATGTCCTCGCCGACCCCGACGGCCACCCGCATCACGTCGCGCGAGTCACCACCGCCGATCCGAGCTATCCGATTCACGTGATCGAACACCACGGCCGACTCGCGGTTCTCGACGGTTTTCACCGACTCGTGAAGGCGGTGATGGCCCAGGCCGCCACGATCTCGGCGATGCGGTTGAGCCGAACGGACCTGGCCGCCATCAGCCGCACTGAATCGGGTGCCGCCTGACGGCAGTCGGTGCGAGTCGAGCCGTCAGTCCGACCGCGTCGTCGTGAGCCGCGCACCGGCTCGCCGGTGAACGCTGTTCCCGCGACCTTGACAACCCTCGGCGACACCCGATCGGTGATCAATCAGCAGCCACCACAGTTGTAATACGTGATGTCCCAGTGGTTGCCTTCTTTGTAGTAGATGTTTCCGGAGCCCGACTGCCACTTGCTGCCGCCGATGGAGGTGAAGGTGCCCTGGATGTAGTTGTTCAGGCAGGTGGACAGGCTGGTGTCCAGTTTGTAGCCGTTCCAGTGGCTGTAGGTGCCGCTGGCGTGGCCGGTCTCGGTGCCCCCGGTGACGTTGATGGCGCAGCCGCTGGCGCTTCGCAGGGTGATGATGCCGCGAATCGTGTTCTCGTTGACCTGATCGAACGAGGTGCAGTTGGAGCGGTTGCGGTCCGAACAGCCGCCGCTGGAAGACCAGGTGATGCCCGCGTTGCGCAGCATGGTGGTCGCCTGGCTGTGGCTGAGCTTGGCCATGGTGCCGACGTCGCCGTTGGGGGTGGTGTCGACGGCGGTCGCGGTGGTCGCGGTGGCGACACCGATCGCCAGTGCGACGATCGACACCGCGAAGAATCGCGCGATGGCTCGGGAAATGGACATGAAAGAGGTACCTCCTTGAGAGATATCCTTGCCGGATATGTACAGATTCCAGGCATGCTCCATAGCGAGGCCATAAGCTCATCCGCTTCGGCGGAGTGCTCACGCGCGTTCCTTGAATTCGTTGGCGCGCAACGGTTATGGAATCTGTGGTCCGTCGGTGATCATGCCGTGCGCGCGCGATATCTCCATGGTGGTCTGTCTGTTGCGGACTGAGCTCCTAAAACGTTGCGCCGTCCCGGTTCTGCGACGCGGATGTCCTCAGTAGCTCGTCACCGTCGTGGTGGGACACCACCGGAACCCTCGTGTCCAGTACCGCCAGTGCCGCGCTGTATCCCGTCGGGGAGGGAAGATCCGACAGACTGATTCCCGACTCCGGCGGGTCGGCCATCGCCAAGACTCCGGCCGCACGGTCCGGTCGTGTCACCTCGACATCGGCCAACGGGGTGCGCAGGCCGTGTCCGGTGGCTTTGAGGACGGCCTCCTTGCGCGTCCACACGGTGAAGAACGCGGCGCGGCGACGTGCCGGGCCCAACAGCCGAAACCCGGTCAGTTCACGCGGTGACAACACCGCGTCCAGCGAGACCATCGAGGCGGTGTCGCATTCCTGCACGTCGACTCCCACCGGCGTCGCATCGGCGACCGCCACCGTGATCCACTCGCCGGAGTGACTGATCGAGATGTGTGGTCCGGGCACGGTCAACCGGGGGCGGCCGTGCGGTTTGCCGCAGTCGGCACAGTCACGACGAAGCGGGACGCGCTGCGCGGGAACACCCAGTGCCTCGCCCAGCACGAGGCGGCTGAGCCAGACCCCGACGGTGAACCGGTCCCGGTCGGCGTCGATGCGATAGGCGGTGCGGCGTCGGGTCTCGTCGGGATCGAGTGAGGCGACCGGAACCGATGAGGCCGAAGTGACGCGAGCCCACCAGATGCGGCAGTGGGACGGCTGCCGGTGAGTGCTGCTCATGGTGAAGACGTTACGGCCGAAAGTAGTGGTGCGGCAACCCCGTGATGCTGACTTTCGTCGGTACCCGGGGCTCGATGGCGCAGGTACCGTCGTGGCTGTGAAATCACCGGAGTGGATCGACCTGTCGTGGTCGCCCGCCCCCGGCCAGAAGGACCGGTCGACGACCAGCCGCATCCTGATCGAGGTGATGTGGTGGCTGGTGCTGACCGTGCCGGTCCTGATCCCGATGTCGTTGAGCGCCGGCGTCTGGGACACGGTGGCTGTACTCCTGGGCGTGGCGATCACGCTGTGGCTGCGGCACCGGGTGCCGGTGGCGGCGCTGCTGGTCGTGGTCACCCTGTCCTCGTGGGGGTTCGTGGGCCTCAGCGACTCCCAGTGGCAGGTGGTGCTGCTGATCGCGACCTTCGTGCTCAGCTATCTGGTGGGACGCGCCGACAACAGCGACTACCCACTGGTGATTCCGCTGGGCGCGATGTCGGTTCTCGTGCTGATCCTGGTGCCGGTGCTGCGGATCGGTCTGCTCGACGGTGCGGGATTGACGGTTCTGCTGGTCTTCGCGATCGTCTTCCCGTGGCTGGTCGGTCGATACCGGTATCAGCGGGCGCTGCTGTTCCAGAGCGGTTGGGACCTGGCTCGGCAGTTGGAGAGCGAACAGCGGGCCGTCGCCGACCAGGCGCGACTGCGGGAGCGCACCCGCATCGCCGAGGACATGCACGACTCACTGGGCCACGAGCTGAGCCTGATCGCGTTGCGGGCGGCCGCGTTGGAGGTCGACCCGGAACTTCCCGACCGGCATCAGGACGCCGCCGGGGAACTGCGCCGCTCCGCCGCCGAGGCGACCGAGCGGCTGCGCCAGATCATCGGGCTGCTGCGCGACGACAACGACTCCGCCAGCGTCGTGCCGGTCGACGAGAGCATCGCCGACCTGGTGACACGTGCCTCGGAGTCAGGCATGACGATCGAGTACGACGTCAGCGGTGAACCGGTCGTGTTGTCCTACATGGCTGATCGAGCCGCCTACCGGACCGTTCAGGAATGCCTCACCAACGCCGCCAAACACGCCACCGGAGTGCCGGTGACGGTGCTGGTGGTCGCCGGCACCGAGGACACCGTCATCACCGTGTCCAACCCGATGCCCGCGCACTCCGGCGGCATCGGTGGTGGCCGCGGTCTCGTCGCGCTGGCCGAGCGTTTGAGGCTGGCGGGTGGCCAGCTGACCTCGGGCGAAGCCGCCGGCCGGTTCGTGGTGGCCGCGAAACTGCCGCACCACACTGACGGTCTCAGTCAGCCGGAGCCGACCGACGCCACCGTCTCGGAGCGCCAGCAGGTCACCGCGACCCGGCAGGCCCGGCGGCGACTCATCACGGTCTTCGCCATCCCCACGGTGCTGATGATGCTGCTCGGGGTGGTCTCGATGCTCGTCTACGCGCTGGTGACGCTGTACTCGGTGCTGCCGCAGAAGACCTTCGACGAGTTGCAGGTGGGGCAGTCGCGCGAGGTGGTGGAGGAGCGACTGCCGTTCTTCGACATGATCGACCCTCCCGAGTGGATAGACCCGGATCCGCTACAGGACTGCGTCTATCACCCCTCACGGCGCGAAACCGACGGGGTGGCCGACGTCTTCCGGTTGTGTTTCGCCGATGATGTCCTGGTCAGCAAGGACGTGATTACCGCAGAAGACAGGAGACAGTGGTGAAGATCGTTATGGCCGATGACGAGGCCATGATCCGGGCGGGTGTGCGAGCCATCCTCGCCGCTGATCCCGAGATCACCGTGGTGGCCGAGGCCGCCGACGGCCGTCAGGCGGTCGAACAGGTTCGGGCACATCGACCTGATCTGGTGCTGCTGGACATCCGGATGCCCAAGATGGACGGAATATCGGCGGCGATGGAGATTCGGCGATTGGCCCCCGACACCGGCATCATCATGCTGACCACCTTTGGGGAGGACGAGTACATCGCCGCGGCCCTGGGCAACGGCGCCAGCGGGTTCCTCCTGAAGTCCGGTGACCCACGCGAACTCATCGCGGGCATTCACGCTGTGGCGCAGGGGGCGGCCTTCCTGTCCCCGCAGGTGGCCCGCCGCGTCATCACCGAACTGGCCAAGGGCGGTGGCGGCCGGATGAGCCGATCGGCGCAGGCCCGCCAACGCATCGAGACGCTGACCGCGCGCGAACGCGAGGTGCTGGAGTTGCTGGCTGCCGGATTGTCCAACGCCGAGATCGCGAAGCGACTGCACGTCGTCGAGGGCACCGTCAAGGCCTACGTGTCGGCGATCCTGACCCGGTTGGAGATTCGAAACCGCGTTCAGGCGGCGATCCTCGCCTATGAGGCGGGAATCGTCGACGGGCTGGCATAGAACGGCCGGGCCGTCGATGTCGACGACCCGGCCGCTGGTTTGGAATCGGATCAGGAGTTCTTGACCTCGGTGGTCGAGACCGCCGCTTCCGGCTGGGTAGAGCCGCCGACCACGGCGGCGTCCGCCAGGGCCGGCTCACCGGCTTTTTTTGCCTTGCGCTTGTTGGCGAAACGCACCAACTCGACGATGCCGGCGATGCTCATGGCCACCGCGAATCCCAGCAGCAACGCCAGCAGCGGGCGACTCTCGAAGATCATGCCCGCGAAGTACCCGATACCGGCCGAATAGAGCGCCCACGACACCGCCGCGATGCCGTCGAAGAACATGAATCGACGCAGTGGGTACCGGACCGCACCACAGGTGATGGTCACCGCGGTACGACCACCCGGGATGTAGCGGGCGATGACCAGGACCAGTCCGCCGCGCTCCTCCAGAGCATTTCGCGCCCAATCGAACGCGGCCTGCCGTTTGGTCCCCGGTTTGGCGATGCGGGAGATGCCGAATCGACCGATCGCGTAGGAGACGTGATCACCGCAGAAGGCGCCGACCGCCGCCACCAGAATGATCAGGGCGATGTTGGGATTGCCGAATGCCGCCGCGGCGGTTCCTGCGGCGATCACCGACGTCTCACCCGGCACGACAGGGAAGAAGCCGTCAAGGAATGCAATGGAAAATACGGCTACATAGATCCACGGCGAGGACATGATGCCCTCGAGGTAGACCATGATCGCGTGCTCGAGTTCTGCCACGACCCAAACTGTAGAACATAGCCGCATCCCCGCCATCGGTCGTAAGTTCGGGACGCACCCTGACTTTCGTCACGACGTCCCTTAAGGGATGGCATCAGTGGGGGAGAAGTGAACGGATGTATACGCGTCTGGTCGATCCGAGTTCGGCCGTGGACGCGCGCGTGTCGGCGACCGGGTCGCGTGATCGAGAGGCTCCTGACAACCGGTGGCGTTCGGAGACGGGTGCCGGGTTTGCTTTCCGTCTCGACGATCGCGGTGTCGGCAGGTGGCTCAGGTGTATCGCCAGGCGATCGCCGACGTCTCCTGCCACAGCTTCACCAGGGTGGCGTCACCGTCGACGGTGAGGTCGTCGACTCGGCACCGATTCCACAGTGCCAGGTAGATGAGCTCGACGGGTCCACTGAGGGTGCAGTCCACTGTGCCGTATGGCGCGTGGGTGGTGGCGAGCGGCTGGGGGGAGATGTGGAGGTACCAGTCTCTGCCGATCGGCTCGTCGGTGGCGCGCAGCCGCAGGATGCGGTTGGTGGCGCTGCGGACGCGGCTGATCTCTCTGCTGTGGAAGCCGATCACCAGTTCGTCGATGCCGTCGGAGGCGAAGTGTTCGCCGACCGGGGAGATCTCGTCTCCGCGTGCGCTTTCGGCGTCGACTCGGTGGATCGCGGTCTCGTGCGCCTGTCGGCGTGCCCAGAACTCCAGTGGGGAGCTCGCGTCGAGAAAGTGCCAACAGTCCAGGTCGGGTGGGGCTTTCGATAGGGTGCGGACCAGTTGGGAATGGCTCTCGCGGTACCATTCCACCAGCAGCGCGTCATCCGGAATGGGGCCCGCGATTCGAGCGATCTCAGTTTCGGCCGGTTGCTCGATTCTTCGTTGCTCTACAATGGTTCTTGCCCAACGATGGACAGTGCCGGTATGCCACAACAAGTCTCGTATGGTCCAGTTTGGGCATGTAGGCACTGGCGCATAAATCCCCACCTCATCGGCGACTTCCGCCAGCAACGCACCTTCGCGTCGCAGTGCGTCGATATGCTCAACTGGTCCCATCTGGTGGAGTTTGTCAGTCCCGCGTGGCGTGCGCAACATCTGTGGCCATGCGATATCGAAACGTTAACCATCGGTCGTCGGTTGTTGGCTCTGCGGCACCGTGAGTGTGATAACACCCCAGGTCTGTTGGGTGGCAAGGGCTGAGGTTGCATAGTCGATGGCGTGGCCACACCCGTGCATCGCCTGCTGGTTTTCACCGACGCGTCCCAGACTCCGGGCGGCACGCCCGACGATCTCGTCGACCGGCTGAGGCGTGCGCGCGACGGCGGCGAGTTCAGCCTCATCCTGCGGGAGAAGGACCTGCCCAGCCGGCGTCGACGTGAGCTGGCCGCCGAACTGGACCGGTGCCTGCCGCAGGTCGAACTGATCGTGGCGGATCCCGACTGGCCGGTGGCGGCGTGTCACCTGTCGGCGAACTTTCCGCAGCCGGTTCCACGGCCTCGACTGGTCGGGCGGTCCATCCATCGGGATGACCGACCCGGACCGGTCGACTACGTGACCTACTCACCGATCTACGCCACGGTGTCCAAGCCCGGTTACGGCCCGGCCGAAGGCGAACCGGGCCTGCGCTCGGCGTGCCGAAGACTGCCGGTTCCGGTGTACGCGTTGGGAGGCGTCGAGACCGCCGAGCAGGTCACCGCGATTCGACGGGCCGGAGCCCACGGAGTCGCCGTGATGGGCGCGATCATGCGGGCCGACGACCCGGCCTCGATCGTGCGCCGCCTCAGCCGGGCGTTGTCGGGACACTGAGCGGGCCGATCAGGCCACCAGCCGCACCGTGCCGTGATCGAGGTCGTACCTCGCGCCGATGACCTCGGCGCTGGCGAGGTGCTCGTCGCCGCGCAACTCCACGACCGTGTGATGGATCTGCCGAAGCATCGCGGCGTGATACGGATCGTCGCCGGATGCGGCCACGCCCTCCGCGGCGATGGGATGCAGCTCGTCGGTGAGAAAGCTCCCCGTCATGCCGTGCGGATTGTCGCGGTAGGAGTTGACGGCCAGCTGGATCGCTCCGCATCGCTCGTGCCCCAACACGATGACCAACGGAACCTCCAATTCGGACACTGCGAACTCCAGCGAGCCGACCGCGGCGCGGTCGGGGACGTGTCCGGCGGTGCGAACGACGATGAGATGCCCGAAATCGCAGTCGAACAACGACTCGGCGGTCACCCGGGAGTCCACACAGGTGAAGACCGCGGCGATCGGGTGCTGTTCGGTCGCCGCGGCCCGGGCGGCGGTGATGTCCCGCCGGTAGTGGGGTTCACCGGCGACGAAGCGGCGGTTTCCCTCCAGCAACGTGGTGAGCGCCGACTTCGCCTCGGGCGACTGTGGCATGTGGGCGTGGTCGTGGTCTACTTTGGCCGCTTCCGCGGCCCGAGATTCTGTCGTTGACATTCACAATCCTGCGAGTTCGTGATTTCGGCCGAACCCGCGACACGCGGGTCCGGCCGAAACGGCTGTGTCGATGAACATCGCCGATCGACGACGGCGATGTCGTCACCGGACTATAGCGGAGGGTGATGAAGTGCTTACTCGAAGAGGGGGCCCCGGGTGCGGGTCCGCTTGATTTCGAAGAAGCCCGGGGTGCCGGCCACCAGGAGGGTTCCGTCCCAAAGCCGGCCCGCCGCCTCGCCCTTGGGGGCGGGGGTCACCACCGGGCCGAAGAACGCGATCGGTTCGCCGTCGGCGCCGGGGACGGCGATGACGGGCGTTCCGACCTCCTGCCCCACGAGGCTGATGCCCTCCTCGTGCGACGCGGTGATGGCAGCGTCGTACTCGTCGGTGTCGGCGGCGTCGGCCAGATCGGCGGGCAGGCCGATTTCGGTCAGCGCGGACTCGAACAACTCACGGCTGAGCTCCTGGCCCTGATTGTGGAGGCGGGTTCCCAACGCGGTGTACAGCTTCCCGACGACCTCGTCGCCGTACTTCGCCTTCGCGGCGGCGACCACGCGAACCGGGCGCCACCACTGGCCTGTCGCAACCCGCTCGCGGTAGAACTCGGGAAGGTCATCCAATTTGTCCTGGTTGAGGACCTGAAGGCTCATGATGTGCCAGGTGACTTCGACGTCGCGGATCTTCTCGACTTCCAGCATCCAGCGGGAGGTCATCCAGGCCCACGGGCAGAGCGGATCGAACCAGAAACGTGCCGGGGTTTTTTCGTTCGTCATGTAATGGAGCATACGAACCGAATCGGGCCGTCGGCGGCGACACCACGGCAACATTCGTCACAGTCGACCCGGCGTCCGCCAACCTGGGTCCACTGTGTTTTGTGGGGGGTGCTCTGGCGCCCGGCGGCCGTCCGAAGTGTGGGATTTCTGTTGGTGGGCCGACGTAGTGGCGCGCGGTGTCCGGGCGCGAATCCGTGGTTGGCCACGCCGGGCTTTCCAAAATGTCACCCTCCGTAGTCATTTGATGGTTGACTGTTCGCATGCCCACTCTGATGACCGACGACCCTCGACGAGGGAGCATCCGGTGGACCCATCACGGCACCGACGGGCTGACCGCCTGGCGGATGAAGAGCTCCTGCGCTCGAATGCTGACCGCGCGCGTCATCTGCCCGCGCCATCACCGCAACTGCGTTTCACCGACCGTTTACGCGGATCAGATCGGACACTGATCCGCGCGGCCCTCACCCCGGCCCGACTTCTGACCACGCCTGACGATTCACCGGCTCGACTCCCCATCGGCGCCGTTTCCTGTGCGTGCCCGGCACTCGTGCTGCGCCGGGCGCTTCTTCCAGTCACGAAACGGGACTACACATGACCACGCGCACTCGATTTCGCGAACTGTTGCCGAACCGGCAGGACTTCACCGATGTCCGACCATCCGTCAGACCAGACCTGCTGGCGGGATTGACCGTCGCGATCGTCGCCCTGCCATTGGCATTGGGGTTCGGTGCCGCCGCCGGTCTCGATCCCGCCGCCGGGCTGGTCACCGCGATCATCGCCGGACTGCTCTGCGCCATGATGGGCGGTTCCCGCCTCCAGGTTTCCGGGCCCACCGGTGCGATCACCGTGATCCTGATCCCCATCGTCGCAGTGCACGGCACGAGCGGCGTCTTCATGGTCGGGCTGATGGCCGGGGCCGTTCTCGTCACGATGGCACTGCTGCGACTGGGCCGCTTCGTCAGATTCGTTCCCGCGCCGGTCATCGAGGGATTCACCATCGGAATCGCCCTGGTGATCTTCCTGCAGCAGGTGCCCTCGGCGTTGGGCACCGACAGCGACGCTCACCATGTGCTGCCCGGCGCGATCGACGCGCTGGGCCGGTTCGCCGGACGTCCCGCCTGGATCGACCTGATCATGGCCATCGGCGTGGCCACCGTGATGTTGCTGGGCAGCAGGTGGAAACCCGCGGTTCCGTTCTCGCTGCTCGCCGTCGCCGCCGCGACCGTGGTCGAGGTGCTGGCCGGGGTCGATGTCGCGCTGATCGGGGAACTGCCGCAAACCCTGCCGCCACCAAGCGTCGCGTTCTTCGACCCCGGACTGATCCTCACCCTCGCGCCGTCGGCGATGGCGATCGCGCTGCTGGTGTCACTGGAGAGCCTGCTGGGAGCCACCGTCGCCGACCGGCTCGCGCCCGGAGCTCACCGGCACCACCCCAACCGGGAACTGTTCGGCCAGGGACTGGCCAACCTCGTCGTTCCACTGTTCGGCGGAATGCCCGCCTCCGGCGCGGTGACCCGAACGGTCGTCAACGCCCGCTCCGGTGCCCGCACTCGCATGGCGGCGGCCTGGCATGCGTTGCTGCTGGCCGGATTCATGCTGGTGGCGGCACCACTGGTCAGCCAGGTTCCATTGGCCGCGCTGGCCGGAGTGTTGATGGCGACCACCATCAAGATGATCAACCTGCGGACCCTGCAGAACTATGTGCGCGCCACCCGATCCGACGGAGCGGTCCTGATGCTGACCGTGATCGCCACCGTCGCACTGGATCTGATCCTCGGAGTCCTCATCGGGCTGGCACTGGCCGGGATCATCGCGGTGGTCAAACTGGCGGCCTCGCTGCGACTGCACGTCGAAGCACCCCGCTCCAACGATCACCACGACGAACGGGCCGGCCGACTCGCCGAACACATCCAGGTGTTCCACCTGCACGGTCCACTGTTCTTCGCCGCCGGAAACGAAACGCTCATGCGATCCTGCGAGGGAACCACCGTGAGCATCGTGGTGCTGCACCTGCGCAACGTCACCACGATCGACGCCACCGGCGCGCTGGTGCTGTGCGACTTCGTGGACGAACTGCGACGGCGGAACATCGAGGTCTACATGTCGGGGGTACGCACCGATCAGCACGACACGTTGACCGTCCTCGGAGTGCTGGACCGAGTGTGCACCGGTGACCACCTCCACGGCGAGGCCGAGGACGCGGTCGACGCGGCACGACGACAACTGCGGGAGACCGGCGTCCTGTGACTACCGGGGCGGGTAGGGCGTCTCCGGTCGCTCCCGCCCAGCCGGATACGGCGGCGGCGGACCGTGCTGGCCCGCGAACGGCGGTGGAGGCTGCTGGGAGGTCCCACCATGCTGCTGAT
>Ga0233365_1000394_pt1 | contig 20499 bp, 13 predicted proteins | sample ElkDunMinimDraft_27_FD_191535 | JGI IMG/M metagenome (GOLD analysis project Ga0233365, IMG submission 191535) | Fecal eukaryotic communites from dung pellets of Tule Elk in California, USA - Elk Dung C36 | ecosystem: Host-associated > Mammals > Digestive system > Large intestine > Fecal | place...
CTCCGACCGCGCGGATCGACCACCGGCTGACGAGCCGTTGCCCCACGATCGCGCCGAGGATGCTGGCACCGGCCGGAGCCGTCAACAGCAACGAGAACTCGGTCGCGGTGTAGTTCAACACGCCCTGGGTGAACAGCGTGACGATGAACCAGGTTCCCGACACCGTGATTCCAGCGATGACCAGGACCAGGTTGCCGCCGGTGATGATGCGCGACCGAAACAGTCGCGGTGGCACCAGCGGTTGCGGGATGCGGTGCTGCCCGCGCCAGAACAGGCCCAGCAGCAGTACTCCGGCGGCGAACGGGACCAGCGACATCGGGTGGAGCCACCCGTTGTCCGGAGCCGACGAGATCGCCCAGACCACCAGCACCAATCCGACGGTCGCCATCAGCGCGCCCTTGACGTCGAACGGGAGGCGTTCGCCCGCCCGGGCTCCACTGGGGAGCCACAACCGCGCGAACACCAGCACCACCAGTCCGACCGGGGCGTTGATATAGAAGATCCACTCCCAACCGGGGCCGTCGGTGAGCGGGCCGCCGATGGCGAGTCCGGCGACACCGCCGACGCCACCGACCGCCGACCAGATCCCGAGCGCCCGGTTGCGGTCGACTCCCTCCGGGAATGCCTTCAACAGCAGCGACAGCGCGGCCGGAAACACGCTGGCGGCGGCGACTCCCTGTAGGAATCGGGCCACCACCAGGACCGGCCCCGACCAGGCGAGCCCGCAGATCACCGAGGTGACGGTGAAGGCCAGCACCCCGATCATGAGGACCGCACGGCGGTCGAACCGGTCGGCGAGCCGACCGCACAGCAACATGAACCCGCCGAACGCCAGCGTGTAGCCGGTCACGACCCATTGAAGTTCGCTGGGCGACATGTCCAGATCGGCCTGGATGGCGGGCAGTGCCGCCAGCACCGTGGCGGTGTCCAGCACGATCATGAAGGCGGCCAGGCACAACAGCCCCAGAATGGCCCAACGGCGTCGATCGGTCATGATCGACCACCGGGTATCCGGTCGGTGATGTCGCACACGGCGACGGGCGAGTTGATCAACATTGTCGACGCCTTTCGAACGCTCGATGCCGGGCTCCATCGCCTCGCCAACGGCGGGCGACGCTCCGGCTAATGTGGCTCGACGGTGTCAGCGCCGGGTTCCGGTTGGGTTCCGTTCCCGTTAGGGCCCATTCGTCGACGGTTACGGTTGAGCGATGCGTTTCGCGATCCTTGGGCCCGTGGAGGTCACCACTGGCGACGGAGTGCCCGTTCGGGTGCCCGAGGCGAGGATTCGAGCCCTGCTGGTCGATCTGCTCGCCCATCACGGCCAGGTGGTGTCGGCCGACCGCCTCATGGAGCACCTGTGGGGCGAGGCCCCTCCCGCTCGCGGTAAGGCGGTCTTGCGGAGCAAGGTCTCCCAACTGCGGCGAGTACTGGCGGACGCGGCGGACGACGACCGCGCCCTGATCACCTGGCAGGCACCCGGCTACCGGATCGATCTGGGGGCCGGTCAGCTGGATCTGGTGCGGTTCGAGGAACTGGTGGGTCAGGCGGCCGAGTCGTCGCCGCGCCACCGCGCCGAGCTCCTGTCGCAGGCCCTGGAGTTGTGGCGGGGTGAGCCACTTCCCGAGATCGCCGATCAGGGATTCGCCGCGCCGTTCGTGGCTCGGTTGACCGAGCAGCGGCTGAGTGCGATCGAGACCCGGCAGGAGGCGCTGCTGGAACTGGGCGGCGGGCCGGACCTCATCGCCATGTTGGGCCAACAGGTCCAGGACCATCCACTGCGTGAACGACTGCGGGTGGCGCACATGCGGGCGCTGTATCGGGCGGGGCGACAGGCCGAGGCACTGGAGTCCTTTCAGGATTATCGCCGTCTTCTGTCCGACGAACTCGGTCTGACACCCGGTCCTGAGCTGATGGCGCTTCAGCAGGCGATCCTGCGCCAGGAGCCCGGCCTGTCCCCGGCTGCCACCGCCGCCACAACCGGGAACCTCCCCAGCCCCGCGACCGCCCTCATCGGACGCGACGAGCTGGTCGATGAGATCGGTGACCGACTGACCGGCGACTCGATCGTCACGCTGACCGGCCCCGGCGGGGTCGGCAAGACTCGACTGGCCGTGGAGGTGGCCGGGTCGATCCGGTCCCGCTACCCCGACGGCGTGTGGTTCATCGACCTGACAGCGCTGCCCGAGGGGCCGTCGGCCGATGAGCTGCTGGAACTGATCGCCGCGACGCTGGAGGCCACCGGTGACGGCCCGGCCATCCCCCACCATGCCTCGATCAGCCACCGCCTGGAGAGTTTTCTGCTCACCAAGCAGGCACTGCTGGTCCTCGACAACTGCGAACACGTCATCGACACCGCCGCGACGGTGGCGGCTCAGCTGGCTCGCTCCGGCCGGGGCGTGCGGTTCCTCGCGACCAGCCGAGAGCCGCTGGGGGCTCCCGGCGAACGACGGATCGCAGTCGAGCCGTTGATCGATGCGGCGGCGGTCGACCTGTTCACCGCTCACGCCGAGCGGGCCGGCTTCACACCCACCGCCACCGATCGGGACACGCTCACCGAGATCTGTCAGCGCCTCGACGGGATTCCGCTGGCACTGGAACTGGCCGCGACCCGCATCGGTGGGCTCGGATCTGCCGGGCTGGTGCGACGACTTCGCGAACACTCCGAGCCGCCGACGGCACCGCGCCGAGGCGTCCCCGATCGCCATCGGACGGTCTGGAACACCATCGACTGGAGTTGGCGGCTGCTCTCCGAACCCGAGCGAGAGGTGCTGGCACGGCTGTCGACGCACCGGCAGCCGTTCACCCTCACCGCCGCCACCGAGATCGCCGGGTTCGACGACATCGACGCCGGCGAGGTGCCGGAGTTCGTGGCTCGGCTCACCGATCGGTCACTGTTGACCTTCGACGGGGACCGGTACCGGATGCTCACCTCGGTCGGGCAGTACGGCCGGGATCGACTCGTTGACGCCGCGACCGCCCAGCGGCGATATCTGGCGTATTACCTCGATCTGGCGACCGAGGCGAGCCTGCTCGGCTCCGGCCAGTCGGAGTCGCTGAACCGCCTCGACGTCGAAGCCGGAAACCTCCGCGAGGCGGTGCGGCTGGCCGTCGAGACCGGCGAGTTCGACACCGGAGTGAAGCTGGTCAACGCGTTGGCCTGGTACTGGTTGCTCCGGGGCCGACTGACCGAGGCGGCCACGGCGCTCAACCAGGTCGTGAACGGCGACACCATCACCGGTGAGACCGTCGTGGCCGCGGTGTGGCGAGCGGGTATCGCCAATCGGCGCGGCGAAACCTCGACCGATGGACCGGCGATCCGGTTCGACGACATCACCGACCCGATCGCCCGCGCGAGGGCTCGCTGGTTCCTCGCCCATTCCCGACTGGGACGAACCGAGGGCTCCGAAGTGGAGCTTCTCGACCAGGCGATCAATGAGGGTGGTGACTGGGAGTGGGCCGCCGCGCGCGCCACACGCGGCTACCTGTTGATAGAGCACGATGACCTCGTCACCGCTCACGCCGAGGCGTCTGCGGCCTGGAAGGCGTTCACCGCGCTCGGCGACGAATGGGGTGTGCTGTACGCCGGTGGTTGCCTGGCCGAGCTCGCCGAGATCGACGACGATCCGGGGACCGCGCGGCACCTGCACGAGAATGGGCTGGCCATCGCGGAACGGCTCAACCTGCGCACCGAGCTGACCCGCATTCACAGTCGGCTCGGCCGGATCGCTCTGCTCGACGACCGGCTGAGCGAGGCGGAGACCCACTATCGAACCGCGGCCCGGCTGGCGTACGAGCAGTGCGACGCCCTGGTCACCCAGGTCGCCGAGGTCGGGTTGGAGTTGGTGTCCGCGGCGCGAAGCCACGCCGCCCCCGGCGATCCCGGGTCGGAGTCGACGGTCATCACCGCGTTGACCGATCTGCTGGCCCAGTCCGGGCAACGGTTCCCCGAACAGGCCGCCCAGTTGCTGGGAACGTTGGCGGTGCTTCGGGAACGCGATCGGCTGACGCTCACCGACGGCGGCTGGCTACAGGTGAGCGATGGAATCCGCACCCGGTTGGGAACGGCGGACTTCAACGATCGGGTGTCTCGGGGACGCCGTATGGCGGTCCACGACCACCTCGACTGGTTGACCAGACATCCGGCGCTTCAACGGGCCGACGAGGGCAGGGCGCCCTCGGCCGACCGCCCCTGCTGACGACGCGTTCCGGGCTGGGTTCGCCAGTGGCGAGCCCAGCCCGGAATCAGCGAATCGTTACCAGGTAACCGGAAGCGACTCAACACCGTACACAATCGACAACTCGCGGAACTTGAGTTCCTCGAACGGCACCGCGAGCTTGAGGTTGGGGAATCGGCGCAGCAGCGCCGGGTAGGCCATGCGCAACTCCATGCGACCGAGTTCGGCGCCGACGCACCGGTGCAGGCCGTAACCGAACGCGAAGTGCGGCGGCATCTCCCGGAACGGGTTGACCTTGTCCATGTCGGGACCGAGCTTGGGGTCGCGGTTGGCGCCGCTGAGCGAGCACAGCACGACCTCGCCGGCGGCGATGGTGTGATCGGACAGCTCGACATCCTCCAGCGCGATGCGCGGGAAGGCGACCTGAACGACCGTCAGGTACCGCAGCAACTCGTCGACGACCGAGTCGACGTGTTCGTCGGAGTCCCGGATCATCGCGAAGTGTTCCGGGCTGGTCATCAGGTGCAGCGCGCCCAGCGCCAGCATGCTGGCGGTCGTCTCGTGCCCGCCGATGAGAATCCCGTCGGCCAAGCCGGTGAGTTCGTCGTCGGTGATGTTGTCACCGTGTTCGCGAACCAGCATGCCGAGCAGGTTGTCGCCGGGGTTCTTGCGCTGCTCGGTGACCAGACCACCGAGGTAGTCGAGGGTCTCCTGGACGGCGCCAAGGCAGCCCTCGATGTCACCGAGGAAGTCGAAGCGCGACATCGACAGACGCTGGAACTCGTCGCGGTCGGGGTAGGGCACGCCCAGGAGCTCACTGATCACCAGCGACGGGATCGGGACGGCGAACAGGTCGACCAGGTCGACGGGCTTGTCGGAGGCCTCCATCGCGTCGAGCCGGTCGTCGATGATGCCCTCGATCCGGGGGATCAGACGACGCAGGCGACGCATCGTGAACTCCGGGGTCAGCATCTTGCGCAGACGGGTGTGGTCGGGCGGGTCGGTGAATCCCAGGCCACCGGGGTTGAGCGCGGCGAGAACATCCAGGTCCTCGCCCGCGGTCATCTTGGCGAAGTCACTGGAGAAACGAGCGTGGTCACCCAAAATCGCCCGGGAGTCCGCATAGCTGGTCACCAACCACACCGGTGGGCCGATCGGGTACTGAAGCCGGCTGATCGGCTGCTCCGCCCGGCGACGGGCCAGCTCCGGAACCGGGTCGAGCCCGTCCCGCTGGAACTGCACCAGGGTGAATGCTTCTTCGGACATCATGTATTCCTCATCGGGTAGCCAGCCTGAGCCAGCTGGGGAGTTTAGGGTTCGTGGAAAAGGGTGACAAACTCATGGGGCCGGTCGCATTGGTCTTTAGTCAATAAAACCGTGAATCGGCCGAGTCGTTGCCCACCCTACTCGCCGATTGATCACCACGAATCGGTCGATGTCCAGGTGTGATGACGACCGTCACGAATGATCACCGGCCGGTCACGGTCAGGAAATGTCGAGCCCGGCCGGCTCGGATCAGACCGCGATTCGCATCGTTGTCAACACCCGATCGCTCGGTTTCGCGGGGCGGGGTATTGGGCTAATGTCGCTGCGAACCTCACCCGGCGGAGCGAACATGAACCCTCATATTCTGATTCATTGCGTTCCCGAGGACTACTCCGCCGCGTTGCGCTCCGATGCCCGGGAAGGGCTGACCAGACAGCACAAAAGACTGTCGTCACGGTGGTGTATGGACGGTCGCGGACGTCGATTGTTCGAACGACTCACCTCCGGCGGAGATTACATTCTCGGAATGGCCGAACGGGAATTGCTGGGCCAGATCGCCGGCGGGGTGATCCGTTCGGTTCGACCGCGAACGGTCATTCACATCGGGTCCATCGGCCTGGGCCGAGTTCGTCCACTGTGGCACGGACTTCGATCGGCGATCCCGGTACCGACCATCGCGGTCTGCGACACACCGCACGCCGCACTGGGCCAAACCCTCAGGCCACTGTCGACGGAGCTGCCCGCGACCGACTGGTACGGAATGATCTGCGAGATTCCCACCGAGATCGCGGTGCCACCGGGCGAGGGACGCCGACTGTTCACCTGCATGGGCGAGAACTTCGGTGCCCTGCACGTCGCCGAGCGAACCCGTCTGCTCCAGTCGATTCGGCGGCACTGCCAGCTGGGCGATCAACTGCTGCTGACGACCACACTTCGCGCCGCCGACGCGTTGGCCGACCTGACGAGGGAACAGCCCGAAGGCGTCGCCGAGTTCAACCAGAACGTCCTGTATGTGCTCAATCACCTGCTGGACACCGAGTGCACCGAGACCGCCTTCGAGCACAGCTTCGCCCGTGGCGGCCGTCGGGCCGAGTTCCGGTTGCGCGCCAAGAGCGATGTCCGCCTGCCGCTGCTGACATTGGGGTTCCACATCGAACTGAGGGAGGGCGAGGAGATCGCCACATTCGGATTGACCGACTTCTCCACCGAAGCGGTGTCCGCCGAACTCGCCCGCGCCGGATTCACTGTGGACAACACCTGGACCGCCGACCCGCCCGGAGTGGCGATCCACCTGGCGCGAGCCCAGTAAGGCCACAGCCCCGTGAGACCACACCTCAACTCGGCGGACACAGTCGCACGCCGCGACCTCGTACCGTGTGGAGATAGACCGGCCGCCGGGCCGACTCCCCCAGCTTCGATCGCACGCGATACAGGATCGCGGCAATGGTCGCCACATCCCGGCCGATCCGGCGACTGAGACCGCCCCACGGATACACCCGACCGGGCCGCTCCGACAGACACGCAAGCAGGTCGAACTCGGTGCGGGTCAACAGCAGTCCGCGACCGTCCAGGGCCACCGTCCGTCGCGTCGGCTCGACCCGCAGACCCCCGATGACGCGGGTCGAGAGCTCTGGACCGGGCCGGTGCCGCAACGCCGACCCCAGCCAGGCGGTCACCACGGCCGCCGACACCGGTTTGGTGAGGTAGCCGTCGGCGCCACGCGACAGTGCCGGGATGACGTCGCTGTCCGATTCGCTGCGGCCGAGCGCGACCAGGACCGCCTCGGTCGCGGCGCGCAACCGGGCGAGCCGGTCGGGTTCGCCGTTCGGGTCGATGAGGATCGCGTTCGGGCGCCAGGTGTCCCACGGGGTGGTCAGTGAGGCGAGGATGCGCTCCAAAGACGTCGTCCGGGCGGTGCGCACGTCGAATTGCCGCTCCCGCAGTCGATTGGCCAGTTCGCCGCCGGTGTGTGTGTCGTCATCGAGGATGAGGAGTCGGATCATGGCGTTCCGCCGATCATTCCGCTGAGTCGCACAGGCCGTTTGGTGTTCTCAGCCTCGCGACCCGGACCGCCACATAGTCATAACTTTCGATATAGCCTGCGGTTATGGACCCTGAGATCCGGCACCTGCGGACCATCTGCGCGATCGCCGACACCGGCAGTCTGTCGGCGGCGGCGCGCCGTCTGGGTGTGTCCCAACCGGGCCTGTCGGCGCAACTACGACGGATCGAGCGGGCACTCGGCGGCCAGTTGTTCAGCCGCAGCCGCACCGGTGTGCGGCCCACCGACCTCGGCGAACGCACCGTCGGACGCGCCCGTCCGCTGCTGGCCGAACTGGACGCGCTGATCGGCGGACTCCATCAGCCCGACACCGCGGAGCCGCTGCGCATCGGCACCGTCCACATGGAATGTGTCGGAACCATGATCAACCTGGTCCGCACCGCCCTCAACGGCATGGACCTGCGGATGACCATCGAACCCTCCGCGCTGGTGCTGGCCCACGCGCTCGAACACGGCCGACTGGACCTGGCGGTCATCGGCGCCATGGACGATCACGACATCAGCCTGCCGCCGACGGTCTCCCAGCGCACGCTGATACCCCGGGTTCCGGTCTACGTGGCGATCGGCCGCCATCATCGGCTGGCCCAGTCCGACCAGATAGCACTGTCCGATCTGGCCGACGAAATCTGGATCTGCCCGCCCGGCGCCGACGACGGATCGCTGGCCTCGCTGCGAGCCGCGTGCCGAAAGGCCGGATTCGAGGCCCGGATCGGTTACGAGGCACCCAGTGGTGGCGGACGGCAGCTCATCGCCGAGGGTCTGGCCGTCCGATTGGTGGAACCCACCGCACTCAGCATGGGCGGCATGATCGTCAAACCGCTGGCCGAGGAGCCGTTGCGCATGCGACTGTCACTGGCGTGGCGGCCGGGACGACTCGACGAGGCCCAGCTGGACCGGGTCTATCGCGCGGTGGCTCGCGCCTACTCCAGTCACGCCGAATCCGGCCGGCCGTTCGCGACCTGGTGGGCATCGCATCCGCAGGTGCATCCGTTCTGGTGAAACGCTTCGGACGTCGTAACCGCTGCCCGTCGACGGCCCGCGAAGATGTTCGGCGCCCGCCGAGATCGGGTCGCTAGTTGAACGGCGCATTAAGCGCTGTTGTCCGCCGAGTCGCCCCGCTCCTAACATCGGGCGGCATCGGCGGCGCCCAACCGGGTTACCGCCGCCCCCTTCACCTCACCCCCTGGAGACTGTCGTGTCGGTACCACGATTGTTGAAACGTTGGGCGGTCGTCGGGTTGACCGCCGCCCTGGCCGTCGGCCTCACCACCACCATCTCGACCACCGCCGCAGCCGATCCCGCGCCGCAACCGGTTCCCATGACCGAGCGCGGACCACGCGTCACTCAAACCGGTTCCGCGCTCGCCGAGCACTCCGACGGCACCCGGACCGCGCCGCTGGCGGCCACATCGGACCTCGACACCACGGCCGCGTGCGAGGTCGCCGACTTCACCGGCCGGACCGGATCGGATCTGGTGGAGTTCATCGCCGGGTCGGAGACCTCGTGCATCAACACCCTGTTCTCGCTGACCGGATCCGACGCCCACGGAGCCTTCCGTGAGGACCAGATGGTCAGCGTCTCCTATGGAATGAGAGACAGGTCGGTCAATTACACCGGCGACAACGGCACCGGGCTGGCCTCGCTGGTGTTGTACCTGCGCGCCGGGTACTTCGTCCAGTGGTACCACCCGCAGGACGTGGGCGAGTACGGCCCGGCTCTGCGCGCCGCGATCCAGTCGGGCCTGGACACCTTCTTCGCGCATCCCCGATCCCGCGAGGTCACCGACGCCAACGGAGAGATCCTCACCGAAGCGGTGGTGCTCATCGATTCCGCGCAGGAGAACGCCCGCTACCTGCCTGTCGTCGATCGAATCCTGTCCGACTACGACAGCGGTTACCACGATTCCTGGTGGATGCTCAACGCGGTCAACAGCGTCTACACGGTGCTGTTTCGCGGCCACCAGGTACCGGAATTCGTCGCCGCCGTCGTGGCGGATCGCTCCATCCTTCAACGGCTGGAACGGTTCGCGCTCGACAACCTCGGTTCCCTGGGCGGCGACACCGACTTCCTGGTGTCCAACGCGGGCCGGGAACTGGGCCGTTTCCTGCAACACGACCAGTTGCGGGATCAACTTCGCCCCCAGTTGCTGAACCTGTTGAACGCCAGCTCCATCACCGGCGACACCGCTCCATTGTGGGTCGGTGTGGCCGAGATGACCGACTATTTCGACCAGGCCCAGTGCTCCTACTACGACACATGTGGCCTGTCCGAACGTCTGATGTCGAAGGTACTGCCGATCTCGCATTCCTGCGACTCGTCCGTCCAAGTTCGAGCCCAGGACGTCACCTTGGCACAGTTGGAGCAGGCGTGCGACAGTCTGCTCGGCCAGAACGCCTACTTCCATGACGTGGCACGCGACAACGGGCCGGTGGCCGACGACTACAACTCCCGAATCCAGGTGGTGGTCTTCGACTCCAGCAGCGACTACCAGACCTATGCCGGGGCCATCTTCGGCATCGACACCAACAACGGCGGCATGTACCTGGAGGGCGACCCCGCCAACCCGGACAACCTCCCCCGATTCATCGCCTACGAGGCGGAGTGGATGCTGCCGGACTTCGCGATCTGGAACCTCAACCACGAGTACACGCACTACCTCGACGGCCGGTACAACATGTACGGCGACTTCGCCGAGAACATGACCACGCCGACGATCTGGTGGGTCGAGGGCTTCGCCGAGTACATCGCCTACTCCTACCAGGGAATCGAGTACACCGAGGCCATCGAGGAAGCGGGTCGGGCCACCTACGGGCTCGACACCCTGTTCGACACGAGCTACGACCACGACACCAATCGCGTGTACCGCTGGGGATACCTGGCGGTGCGATTCATGATCGAGCATCAGCGCTCCGATGTGGATGTTATCGTCGGTCACTATCGGACCGGGCAATGGCAGGCGGCACGGGATCACTTGGCCGCCATCGGTAGCAGCTACAACGATCAGTGGCACGACTGGCTGTCGAAGCTCTGAGGTCACCCGGGCGACCGGGTGGACGGCCTGGTCGCCCGCCGTCACGTTCGAATATTGACCAAAAATGGACGAGCGGCGTATTTCTACTCATGTCACGCATATCCAGTTGGAGAGACCATGAGAGCTCGCCTCACGTTCACGACGACGCTGGTAGCCGCTGCGGTCGCGATCGGTCTGATGGTGGGAACACCCGCCGCCGCCGACCCTCACACCAGCGAGGCCGCCATCGCCGAGCGGATCACGCCCGGCATCGAATACTCCACCTACACCACCTCGACGAGTCACGGCACCGCACGCGTGCATCTGTTGACAGTGGACCTGACCGAACCGGGCATCAGCCTGGGCCTGCTCAACGCCGGTAAGGTCGCCAAGACCGGCGTCATGACCTCGCTCGCGGATCGAGTGGGAGCCGCCGCAGGCGTCAACGGCGACTTCTTCAACATCGGCGAGACCGGCGCGCCGGTCGGACCGGCCATCCTGAACGGCACGGACCTCAAGGGCGGCGTGCCCGGCAAACAACGACACGGTCCGTCGTTGCCCCCGGGCACCAGCAATGACGACGTCTTCGGCGTCACCGACGGCGGGGTCCCCGTCGTCACCAGCCTGGCGGTGGACGGCAAGGCCACCGGGCCCGACGGAGCCTTCGAGCTACAGGGCCTGAACCAATACGCCATCACCGTCAACGGAGTCGGCGTCTTCGACGCCGAATGGGGCACCGCCTCCCGCAAACGTGCCACCTGCGGCACCGATGACGACCGCAAAGCACCGTGCAGCAAGCGCACCCGCGAGGTGGAGATCGTCGACGGTGTCGTCACCCGGGTGGCCACCGCCCCCGGTAGCGGACAGATCGCCGCCGACGCGACGGTTCTGGTGGCCCGCGAAGACGGTGTGGACCATCTCGCCGGGCTGTCCGAAGGTGACTTCGTCGACGTCGACTACCGGCTCAGCAGCCCCGACGGGGCAACGCTGACCACCGCGATCGGTGCCATGCCGATCATTCTCGACGGTGGCCACCTCCAGCTCGACGACAGTTCCGGCACGCTGGCTCCTCGCACCGCCGCCGGGATCAGCGCCGATGGCACCACGGTGTACCTGGTTGTCGTCGACGGGCGGTCATCGTCCAGTGTGGGGGCGACGCTGAAGAGCCTCGCCCAGATCATGACCGCGGTGGGCTCGCATGACGCCGTCAACTTCGACGGCGGCGGCTCGACGACGCTGGTCGCCCGTAAGCCGGGCAACACCTCCACCAGCATCCGCAATTCACCGTCGGATGGTTCGCAACGGGCGATCTCAACCGGCCTGGGCGTGTTCTACGCCGGCTGAATCGACCCGACGTTTCCGGAACGCGGCGGTCTTGACTCGACTCTGACACGTGGTCGAACAGAACCGCCGCGTTCCATTGCGAGACGTGTCGGCGTACACCCCGTCGCAGTCGGACGCGGTGCACAGACCGAGGCGGTCCTGTTGACAGTCGCCCAGCACCATGGCCAGGGCGGTCGCGCACGAGGCCACCCAACCGGCGACGAACCCGGAATCCGGTCCGTGGAATCGCAGTCGCCAGGAACCGTCGTGTCGCATCAGATGGGGGCGGGAGTCGGTCTGGAGCAACAGTTCGTTGACGCGCCGGGCCGCGGCGTCGACGTCACCGTCCTCATTGAATTCGAAGACCCCACGTAGTTTCGGGGCCACCTGCGCCAGCGCCGCCACCTCCATCAGACTGGGCCGAGAGATGTCGGCGGCCGAGGAGCTCAACGCGGTCATGGTCGCCACCACCAGCTCGTCACCGCTGGGTGGAGCGAACGGTTTGCCACGGCGGTACCGGCCCGTCAGCGCGTTCACCAGATCAACGGTGACACGCACCGCCTCATCACCATGACTGTTGAAGTTCACCGGGTTCCACCTTGGGCGTGTCGCGTCGCTGTCGTCAGACAAAACGTACCCGCCGGTGGCGTGGCCCCGGCGAGGCGACCATCGACGTCCCTGTTGGACATTCATGGTCGGCTCGCCGGGAGTTTACCAGCGATAACGGACTCGGCTCGGTCTCGCCACGCGTGGAGACACGCCGCGTGGCGAGACCGGTTGCGGCCGTCGGGTTCACCATCTGAAAACTCGACCCGTCACGTAGCGTCGCCGGGTGATCGATCGGTGACGAACGGCCGTTATTCGGCGGTCAGGCGCGCGATGTGCGTCCGTCCGTCGTGTTCGGAGGTGTCGGCAGTCAACCGGATCGCACTTCCCACGTCGACCTTCAGGTGCGACGAGGAATCGACCAGCCGGTAGCCGGACAGGCCGACTTCGACCACGACGCGGTTGCTGACGCGACGCGGCTCCGACACCCCGATCACCAGCTCGTCGCCGTCGCGACGAAGGATCACCGCCGGAGCGTTGTCACTGGCCTCCGAGGCGATGACGAACCCGTCGCGTGTCTCGATCGATCGCCCCGCCTTGAAGAAGTTGATCGCGATCAATCCGAGATCCCAGGCTTCGATCGCCTGGGCGTTGGCGTTGTTGCTCAGGATCGAGAACTGCCGGGAGGTGGCCAGCTCACGAGTGCGCTCCACCGTGGCATTCGGGAGGATCATGTACCCGTACTGCGCGTTGGTCGGTTTGACGCCGTGTTCATAGAAGAACCCGACGAACCGCCTGGTGTGAAGCTCCTCGGTGTATCGATGCCGGTTGATGTCCTTCCAGCGTCCACTGCGTTCGGTTCGGAAGGCGGTCACCTTGCGCTCGCCCAGGAACAGGTAGCCACCGACGTTCTCGATGTGCGCCCACGAGGGACTCGTGAACTGCTGCTCCCAGCCCTGTTGAACCGGCTGCTCCTGGTCGTCGATGATCAACCGGTTCACACCGGTCTCGTGCAGGTGCCGATTCTCGATCACCGATCGGATACCCATGGTGTCGGAGGAACTGATGCCCGCCCCCAGCGCCACGATGCCCTCATCGAGGCAGAACCACGACTTGCGCGCCTGAATCAGCGGGCGTGGACCGCGCAGATCCTGTCCGACCACTCCGTAACCGTCGATGGTGGCGCCACCGACCCAGGTGCACGAGCCCCGATTGTCCTTGCGCTCGGACAGTTCCCGGCGGCTCAACGTGATCCCCGGATACAGTCGATAGTCGACGGTCGGCCAGAAGTTGTCGTTGAACTGAACGTTGTCGTTGTCCAGGTACAGGTAGGTCATGCCCGCGCCGGTGTGCCAACCGCGAAGGTTCTCCGTCGTGTCGTACTCGTAGAAGTCGATCCGTTCGCTGGCCATGGCGATGGAGAACGCCCAACCGGGACGTCGGTGCACCGCGCGCGCCATCCCGGAGAACAACCAGTGACCCGCCGGTTCCGCCGAGGGCTGGATGCCGTCGTCGCTCAACAGTTCGTTGAACAACGTCACCCGCTCGATGTACTTGGTCTCCATCGGATCGATGGAGGTGTCGCGGGTCAGCCAGCCCTTGCACATCTGGCGCCAGCCGCGCGCGGTCGCGTCGTCGACCGTCTTGGCCAGCCGTAGAATTCCCTCGATGATCACGTGCGCGCGTCCATTGTGGCCATAGCGGGACATGGCGCGCCCCAGGACACTCGACATGATCTCACCGTTGAAGATGAACGGCCGGTATGCCTTCTCGACCATGTCGTGGATCATCGTGTGCTTGGGATCGGTCACCTCCCACGGCGAGCCGGAGACCATGTGGAACACGTGCGCGATCCGCGAGATCAGCACCTCACCGTAGGAGCCGGTGTAGGCGATGGTGCGGTGCATGACGTACGAGCCGTCCTTGTAGAACCCGTCGCCGTCGTTGGAGTAGACGAAGCAGCGCGACAGTGCCTCCATCGCCTGCTCGATACGCCGCTCGCGCTGCGCCAGGGCACCGGCCATGACGCAGATCATCGAGGAGTCCACCAGATTCGAGCCGGTGAACGGTTTCACGTCCGGGTAACTCTTGTCCCCGGGCTTGGGAATGAAGTGCTCGACCGCCGCCATGTACGCGGCGACATCGTCGGGGTCGAGGTGGTCGAACAGCAGAACACAGGTGTCCACCAGAGCGTGTGGAGCGCCGATCTGCCACTGGTACCAGGAGTCGTACTGCTTCTTGCCGGCGTGGTACTGAAGCCGGTGGACGTCACGCAGTCCGGCCACGGTGTCGACCAGCAGGGCTTCGTCCCCATTGTGGGTTGTTCCGGGTGTCGCGTACGCGATCGCCATGGCGCGCAACCGATTGTAGGTGTCGCGCACGTACGTCGACTGGCTTCCGAACGGGTAGTCCTCGAACACCCGGTCGCGATTGCCGCTACGCACCAACTTGGACAGTGCCTCGTCGGCGGCGGCGTCGATGGTCGCCAGGACATCGGTGTACAGCGGATCGCTCGGGTCGAAACCGCTTCCGGTGAGCACCTCGAATCGGCGCTCCCGAAGAGCGACGAAGTCGTCAGCGGCGGCGGGACGGTTCTGAGCGAACACCGTCCCCGCCGGAATCATCATCGCGCCACCGGCGACGACCGCGCTGGCGGCCAACAGGGTGCGGCGGCTCATTCGCGGTCGAATTCGCGGCTCAAAACGCGGGTCAGCAAGAGCCATGGGTCAGCCTTTCTGGGAGTTGCGGAAGGTTACGACGCGGTTGTACCGAACAGCCGCATAATTCACCCATGGCGCATTTCCGACAGTACTGACAACCGGGACATCATCGCCACAGTGGACAATGCTCCGGACGGGTCCGCCGGCCACGCACCCATCAAACGTCTTCAACGATTCCCATCGAACGATCTCCGGCTCATTGGTCACAGCGGCCACGAGCCGGGTGGCCACATCCCACCGCCGAACGGACGATCCCGGCCGGTATCCGGTGCCGATGTCACAGGTACCAGGCATCGTGTCGATCAGAGCCTGACCAGCAGCGACACGTGAGGCACGGCGGTGGGGGCCACGGGACCTCAACGGTCCATGCCACAGAGGCCCGGAACCAGACCATTGGAGCCAGACCATCGACCGATCACCGCCGCAGTGCGGCGGCAGGGCACGGCGGTGGTCACGCATACTCGAACCCCGTCATCCACCAGACGACCAGCGAACCGAGGGAGTACACCGATGAGTCGACCGGGCACCGCAGCCCTGGACACCCAGGTGGCGATGCGCCGCGCGCGCGACCTGATCGACAAGCGGTTCGCTGAACGGATCGACATCGCCGACATGGCCAGGGCGGCCGGTTACAGCCACTACTACTTCATTCGGGCTTTCAGCGCCGTCTACGGCGAGACTCCCGGGCGATACCTGACGCGACGACGCGTGGAGCGAGCGCAGGAACTGCTGCGGGTGGCGAACCTGACGGTGACGGAGGTCTGTTACCTGGTCGGGTTCAACAGTCCTGGTTCGTTCAGCTCACGGTTCAGCGAAGTGGCCGGCGTGACCCCGTCCGAGTTCCAGCGCCAAGCCCACCGGACGGCACCCCCACCGATTCCCGGCTGCTTCATCATGATGTCCATGGCTCCGGGAGCCGCACCGCGCCAGAAACCACCGGCGCCGAAGAACGCAATTTCGGAGAAGGCACCGTGACCGTATCGCGCATAGGGTTTGATCACCGACAAAGGAGGAAACACCTTGATCACTCGCCTGAATGTCGCATCCGTTTACGTGACCGACTATGACGAGGCCATCGAATTCTTCACAGAGAAACTCGGCTTCGCAGTTCGGTCAAACCTGACATTGGAGAATGGACAGCGTTGGGTGACGGTATATCCGCCCAGCAGCCCCGACTTTCAACTCTCGGTACTCGTTCCCGGAGCGCCGCTTCATGATGAGGACACCACCGCAGCGATCCTGTCGCTGCTGGCCAAGGGCGCGTTGAGCGCGGGTGCCTGGGGCACCAAGGATTGCAAGGCAACCTTCAAGGAGTACTCGGCCCGAGGCGTCGAGTTCCTTCAGGAACCGCAGGAACGCCCCTACGGCGTCGAAGCGGTGTTCCGCGATCCATTCGGCAACTGGTACAGCCTGAACGAAACCAACGACAAGGCTTTCGACGCCGAGGCGATGAAGGAAGCCTTTCCCGACAACTGACCCGAAATGACCGTCGAGTTCATTCCGTGAGCGCGTCAGCAATTGCGCAGTTCCATTAGAACTGCGCCGACATACGCACCACCGGGAGAACACCCCGTGCAACGGCACCGAATACGGTTCGGGGCCAACGGCGTATGTCGGCGACAAACTCCTCGGCTCGGTCGGCCCACGGGACCGACCGAGCCGAGGAGAACTACCTGGCCCTGCTGCGATACAGCAACCAGAAGAAGTACGGGGCCCCGATGATCGCGGTCATCAGCCCGGCGGGCAGCTGATCCGGACTGATCACGGTGCGCCCGACCAGGTCGGCGATGACGACCAGCGTGCCGCCCAACAACGCACCCACCGGAATGACCCGGGCGTGCCGTCGCCCCATGAGCATTCGGGCCGCGTGAGGACCGACCAGTCCGACGAATCCGATGACACCGATGCCGGCCACGGCGACGGCGGTCAGCAGGACGGCGCTGATCAACAGCCCGAACCGTGCCACCGGCACCTTGACACCGAGTATGCGCGGGGTGTCCTCGTCCACCGAGAGAAGGTCGAGCTGCCGGTGCGCCAGGAACACCAGCGGCACCAGCACCAGACACCCGATCGACAGTGGAATCAAGTGTTCGAAGGTGCGGCCGTATGTCGAACCGGACAGCCAGGTGAGCGCCTTGGTGGCGTTGAACGGATCGGTCACCACGATCAACAGGGTGACCAACGCGGCGGTGCCGTAGGAGACTCCGACACCGATCAGAACCAGGCGATCGGTGGCGAATCCGCTTCTGGCGGCCAGCCCGAATACTATCGTCGCGGCCAGCAGCGCACCGGCACCGGCGGCGGCCGCCAGCATCCAGAAGCCGGCCAACGGAACCAGCGTCACCACCAGAACGGCACCGACCGAGGCTCCACCGGAAACACCGATGATGGCCGGTTCCGCCAGTGGATTGCGGGTGACGCCCTGGATCGCGGCACCGGCGGTCGCCAACGCGATCCCAGCCAGTAGGGCGGCGGTCACCCGGGGCACCCGAGTGTCCATGATCGCGCTGACCAGTGGTCCGGCCTGGCCGGTGGCCCAGTTGGCGACATCACCCAGCAACAGCATCCGGTCGCCGACCATCAGGCTGACCAGTATCGCGGCGATCAGGACCGCGACCAGCACCAGGATGACGAGCCGAGCTCGCCGAACGCCGATTCCGCGCACGTCCAGCGCACTGGCGGTGCCGTTGAGGCGACCGGTCCGCAGGCGAAATGCCAGCCCCACCAGGAAGATGGCTCCCAGGATGGAGGTCATCACGCCGGTGGGCACCTGAACGGCGGTTTGCGCTCCGAGCATCATCCGTAGACCGACATCGGCTGCCAACAGCAGCGCGATCGCTGCCAGGCCGCTGACCGGAATCAGGGCCCGGTGCCGATGCAGCCCCGGCACCCGGGACGACAGCAACCGGATCAAAGCCGGTGCCGCCAAACCGATGAACCCGATGGGCCCGGTGAGCGCGACGGCGGCGGTCGCCAGCAGCACTCCCACCAGCAACGCCATCAGCTGGGTCTGCCGGACTGGAACGCCAAGCGCTCGGGCCTCGTCATCACCGAGCATCAGCAGGTCGAGGCGGCGTCCCAGAATCAACAGCACACCGATACCGGCACCCACGATCGGCGCGAGCAAAGTGATGCCACCGAATCCGTTGACCCCGAGAGTTCCCGCCGCCCACGCGTACAAACCACGTGCCTCGAACGGGAACAGGATCATCAGGGAGGTGGTCACCGCCGTCAACGCCAGCGCCACGGCCGACCCGCCCAGGACCAGTCGCACGGTCCCGTACTCGGTTCCGGTCAGCACCAGTACCAGCAACGCGGCGGCGAGGCCGCCGGCGAAGGCCAGTCCGAGCTGGCCGAGGAACGGAGCCGAGATGCCGAACGCGGCCGCGGCCACCAACGAGAGGTGAGCACCGGCGTTGACCGCCAGGGTGTCGGGAGCGGCCAACGGGTTGCGGGAGATCGACTGCATGACGCAACCGGCGGCACCGAGACCGATACCGACGACTATCGCGGCGGTCAGTCGCGGCAACCGGGACGCGATCACAACGGCAGCCGCCTGGTCGTGAGCCGAACCGGTCGCCCACGCCCACAGATCGGCGACGCCGACATCGGCGGTGCCCTGGGTCAGGTGGATCCCGGCCAGCACCACGATCCCGGCGATGATCGCCACGACAAGGGCGGTCAGCGCCGGGATCGAGATGCGTTGCTGTGGTGGCGGCTCACTCTCGGTCGGGACCGAGTCGAGCCGATCTCCGGTGAGTGTCACCCGGTTGCTTTGACGACGGCTGCGACGAACTGGGTCATCGAAGCCGGGCCACCGAACATCCAGATGCTGTCGGGAAGCCGTACGACGTTACCGGCGGAGACGAACGGCAGGCTGGTCCAGATGGGATTGTCGGCCAGCGAGTCGGAGTAGACGTCATCGCCTTCGGAATCGTTGCCGATGTACCAGTACAGCGCCTCGTCGGGGAGTTTGGTGAGACCCTCCACGTCGGTCTGACCGAGTCCGTAGACGGCGTCGCCTTCGATACCGATGTCGTCCCAGGCGTTGGCGAAGCCCAGTTCGGCGAGCACTGCGCCGATCAGGGAGCCACTGGTGAACGGGCGGATCGAGATTCCCTCACCCGCGTCGTAGGCGTCGTTGAAGGCGACCGAGGCGCCGGCGGCGTCGGTGTCGGCGATAGCCGCGGCGGCATCGGTCAGGGTGGTCTGGAACTCGGTCTTCAGGTTCTCGGCGGCCGATTCGGTGCCGGTGGCCTGGGCGATGAGGTCGATGTTGGCCCACATCGACCCGATCGGGTCACTGGAGTCACCACCGGGCAGCACGATGACCGGAATGGTCTGTTCGATCTGCTCCACGGCGCCCTCGATGATCTGCCCGGTCACGAAGACCGCGTCCAGGTCGAGGGTGACGAGAATGTCCATATTGGGTTCGCCACGGGTGCCGATGTCGGTGGCGGTGTCGGCGAGTTCGACGGCACTGTCCCAGGTCTCGAATCCCTTGATGTCACTGACACCGACCGGCTGTACGCCGAGGGAGACCAGGTATTCGACCGCGTTCCACTCGGTGGCCGCGACGTTGACCGCCGGCCCGTCCAAGGTGACTTCCTTACCTCGGGCGTCGGTGACGGTGATGGGGTCGCCACCGGAGTCGGAGCGGCTTTCGCTCGGGTCTTCAGTGGTGCCGCACGCGGCCAGGGCCACGGCGGTCACGGCGGCGACAGCCAGAACGGTCAGGCGTTTCACGCCGGTTCTCCTTATGCGGGGATGGCGACACGCTGCGCGTGTCGAGAACGAGCACCGGTACGAAGTTGTCCGGTGTGGGGATCGTGGTGCACATCGATGGTGATGCCGTAGGCACCGGTGAGCAGCTCGGAGGTCATGACCGCGGCCGGAGTTCCGGCGGCGGTGATGCGCCCCTCGACCAGCAGAACGACCTCGTCGGCCACCGAGGCGGCCTGGTCCAGATCGTGCAGGACGACACCGATGGCGATCTGGTGGTGATCGGCCAGGTCGCGAACGATGTCGAGCAGTTCCACCTGGTAACGCAGGTCCAGATGGTTGGTTGGTTCGTCGAGCAGCAGGATCGAGGTGTCCTGGGCCAGGCAACTGGCCAGCCACACTCGCTGCATCTGGCCACCGGACAGGGTGTCGACCGGCCGGTCCGCGAGGGAGGCGACATCGGTCATGACCAGTGCGCGGTCGACGATCTCCGGCCCGTGCGGATCGGTGCCACGCCAGCGTGGCCGGTGCGGGTGACGGCCGTACTCGACGACCTCGCGAACCGTCACGCCTCCGGGGACCACTCGCGACTGCGACAGCAGGGTGAGTCGCTGGGCGAGGGCACGCGGCGCCAGGTCGTGGATCGGAGTCTCGTCACCGAGAACGATGTCGCCG
>Ga0233365_1000396_pt1 | contig 20408 bp, 26 predicted proteins | sample ElkDunMinimDraft_27_FD_191535 | JGI IMG/M metagenome (GOLD analysis project Ga0233365, IMG submission 191535) | Fecal eukaryotic communites from dung pellets of Tule Elk in California, USA - Elk Dung C36 | ecosystem: Host-associated > Mammals > Digestive system > Large intestine > Fecal | place...
ACCAGGGCGTCGACGGCATCGCGCATGTCGGTGACTTCTTCGGCGGCCGGGATGGTGTGGGCGGTGTCGAGCAGCTGCTGGAGGCGTGGGTCGACGGCGTTCACACCATCGATCATGCCCGGTCGTAATACCCGCGTCTCATCCAAGCATCTCTACCAAGGGACCGCGCCAAGCATCTCTTCGAGCAGGACTCACTGGCGAGACGCACGCCCTGGTAATGGGTTACACCCCAGGTCACCGGCCACATTGAGCCATTACACAGGGTCGGTTCGCAGCCCCGAAATATATACCTTCTCTCGGGTTTGTCAGACCAGGTCGGTGTCGTCATGCCCCAGTCGTTGGAAGGAGTTCGTCGATCCATCGGGCCTGACCGTCGATGATGAATCGAGCCGCGCCGTGCTCGACGTGGAATTCGGCGTCACCGACGACATCGAGCATGGTCCGAATGCGCTGGTGGTCGGTGAGATCCTCGGCCATGTTGAAGGTTCGGAAGATTTCGATGGTCTGGGCGGCGATGTTCGCCGCTATCCGGTTGTTCTCCTCGCGAGCGCGTTGGATCACGGGGTGATCGACGATGAAGACCTCGTCGGCTTGCGCGACGGTGTAAAGCATTGCCCGGTCTTCGACCAGGAGGTTGAGTCGGTCGCCGGGGACGGGTTGGCGGTCTTGTGAGGTGAACACCATTTTGCCGACGTAGGGGTGCTTGCGGCGTTGGAAGCCATCGAATTGTTGGATGGTGGGATCAACGAAACGTTCTACACCGGGCAGGCTCACGAAGCAGTGCCCGACATACACGTCGTTGTTCCACCTGGGTGGGTCCTCGCCATAGCAAGCGATGTTCGGGCCTTCGGTGATGGCGGCGGTGACCGGCACGATATGGGCTTCGACGCCGAGTAGCCGGTAGGCATCGACTAGGTGAGCGCAGATCTGTACGCAGACGTTCGCCGGGCTGGTACGTATCCAGTCAACCGCCAACGCCGTCGGCACCATCGCCACAGCGAAGCCGCTGTCATTGCTGGCCGCCGCGGTGAGGCACTGTTCCAGATCGATGTTCAGCGGCTTGATCTGGTAGTCGCGGTGTACCTGTCGGCCATCGGGGAAGACGACGAGTTTCTTCGCGGTGTTCTTGCGTTTGTTGGAAGGGGCAGGTTTGCGGTTGGGAGCCTTGCGACGCTTAGACTTCGGCATGAACGTACGGTAGCGAACCAGTGTGAAAACTGTGAACCCGCTTGAGGCCCCAGGCCTGCCGGGGGCTTGTCTCCGCCAGACCCGCCGCCCTACTTCTCTGTGCGCTCCGGTAACGGGTTACACCCCAGGTCAGATGCCATGCCGGGTGGTTACGAATGTCCGGTGTGCTGCCCCGAAATATATACCTCCTCCCTGGTTTGCCAGACCAGATCGATTCCGTCTTTGGTGATGTCGGACAGTTCGGTGGGGAGGGTGAAGGTGTTGGAGTACAACCGGCGGCGTCCGACGTGCGCTCGCGCGATCATCGACTTCCCGAGCCAGGCTGGTGGCACGTCCTGGAGCGGGTATATCCCGCACAGTTCCCGGTCGGGGCGGGTGACGTGCGGCAGGCGGACGTCATACGGGCCCGTCGGGTCGTCTTGGACGTCCAGTTCCAACCGGTGGCCGCGACGCCAACGCCGTGGTTGCCAGCCCTTAGCCGGGATGAGCATGACCTCGTCGGCGATGATCGTCTCGGTCGTGGTCTGAACCCAGACCTGCACACAGTCGTACAGCGGGCAGTAGCAGTCCTCGCGATGGTTGTGGTCCGGACCGATGGTCCGTGCGTTCACCGTGATCTGACCGTCGCGCGCGCCGATCGAGCCGTCCGCGCTGACTACCCCCAAGGAGATCTTGCCCCCCAATTTCCATGTCATGTCGATCATTCTCCGTGACCAACATGGAGTCACCGACACCACATGGCGTGACCGTGGGGGTACGCAGTGAATGGGGAGTCAGTCAATCGGCGAGACCGGCCGCCGATCTCACCCCGAATCCGGCCACCCGGCACCAAAAGCAGGCCATATGACCAGGCAAAACGCCCTGTAATGGCCTGTAAGGGCCCGGTAGGGTTCGCCTCGACTGATGTGCCCCGGAAATCGCCAGATCGGCTGGTGGCAGGTGGTTTTCGGGTCAGAACAGGGTCGGGTGCTCGTCGGCGAGGCGCGGTGCGTCCTCGGAGGCGGCTAGGCACAGTCGACACGTCACCGCTTCGGCTGTCGGTTCCAGGCCGGTAAGTTCACCGCCGTAGACACCGGAGTGGCAGGCGGTTCCGGGCCAGTCATGACCGAGGACGGTCACTGGCGCGACATCGTGGACGGTGCCGGATCGCGAACGGGCGCGCAGGCCGGCGAACGCGGCGGTGCGGGCGGCCGCGAGGTTGGCCAGGTGGTGGGCGGTGGCGTCCATGCCCCCAGTCTCCCCGATGCGTGTGACCTGGTGTGGTGCACGATCAGTGCACGATCCGTATACGTTCCATCCACGGTGGCTCGGTGTGCACAGCAAACCGTCCCTGACGTGCAGGTCAGGGACGGTAGGTCGGGTGTCAGTCGGTGTCGCTGGTGTGACGGTGTTTGCGGACCAGGCGCAGCGTGACGTCCAGGACCCGGTCGAGGCCGGGCAGGGCCTCGGGAGTGACGGGGCGGTTCGCGCTCTCGCCCAGGTTGCCCAGGAGGCGCTGCACATGCGCCAGATCTTCGGTCCGCTGTTGGTCCAGGAGGTCGCCGATGTGGTCTTCCCATCCCTGAATGATCTGGTCTTCCAGGGCGTCGCTGGGCCAACGGCCTTCCGAGTCGTGATCCCACATCTGCCCGCTGTGCCAGCCGCAGGCGCACTGCGCGCGCAGTCGTCCAGCCATCTGGGAGGCACTGGGGACGACGCCGTCGCTCCATGCTCCGTCGATGAGCTTGTAGCCGACGTAGCCCTCGTGAGCGTCGGCGCCGTCACCGAGCCGTTCGTTGATCCATCCCCTGGGTCAGTTCTCCTTCGTGGTGGTGCGGAAGCGGTCGTTCGCCCAGGCCAGGACACGCGTGGCGGTGTCGGTGTCGAGCGCGGGGAACGCCTGCTGAATGACGTCGGCGCTGTCTTGAATGAGGAGGCCGGCGCGGCGTGCGGGCGGCATGGTCTGCAGGGCTTTCATCGCGGTGAACTCCGCGTCCTCATCGGGGGTGGGACGCAGTTCCTTGAGCGCGTCGCGGACTTCGGCGCGGGCGGTGTCGCTGTTGGCGACGTCCTTGGCCCACACGTCACTTCGGCCGGCGGCGCTGCCGAGGCTGACGTAGGAGTAGGGGGTACCGGTGACACCGTGCCGACCGAACGCGATCAGCCGCCGCTGGGTGGCTTTCAGCTCGTTGATCTGGCCGGTGACGTGCTTGATCGCCGCGATCAGCGGCGGATCGTCGGTGTAGTCGGAAGCACCGTCGATGCTGTAGGCGAATTCGTCGCGATCACTGCGGATCTTGTTTTGTAGCGCCTCGTTCGCCGCGTAGTCATCAATGTCGTCGCTGTCGGTGTCTATGTAGTCCATCGGGACGGCGACCACGGCCGCCTCATAAGCCTGAAGTGAATAGGTCATGCTCCAAGAATACGTAAGCACTCGAAGTTGTCAAGGACAACTCAAGAAAACTTCGAGATCTCGAATTGAGGTTGCGTGCAGGTGTGTTCGGCCGGCCCGTGGGTCTGGCCTGTCATATCCTCCGCGTATCAGCGTTCGGGAAGTGGTTGGCCTGTAGCGGCGCGGTCGACCATGTGAACGAGCCTGTCGAGCAAGCCCCGGCCTTCGGCGGTTAGGGTCGCCGGGTCCAGGCGACGGGCGCCGTGATCGGTGTGAGTGCGATTGAGGTTGCTTGCCAGGTGGGGGATCTGGCGGGCCAGTTCGTCCGCGATGTCATAGAGCCTGGCGTGACCACCACTGGGCTGGAAGGCGTAGGCAGGGTGCCGGACCCCCGCGTCGGCCAGGCGCCGGAGTTGTGCGGCGGTAGCTGTCATCAGGTCGATGGCGTCGCGATCGGTGTACTCGCGAGCCCGTTTCTCAAGCTTGTCGGCTAGGTGCCGGCGACTGTTGAGCCGGTGTTGTTCGGGGTCGGTGAGCGGGCGGCGCCGGTGCCCACGGTCGGTGCGTGATCCTCGTCCTGGGCGTGCGGCGATCGCGGCCGCGGCTTGGGCTGAGCTGTAGAGCTTGGCTCCGGTGGCCATGTCCCGACCGACCGCATCCAATTTCAGTCGACGGACCAGATCGCGTCCGGCCTCCTCCGCGATACCCGCGTGCGCAGCGACTTGACGTGCTGTCCATTCCTCCATCCCGCGAGAATACTCCACCCCGTAGCAAAGTTCCGTGTTCATCTAACGATCGGCTGCAGAACACGAACACCACCCGTCTCGTGGCCACGGAAACCCCCTCTTTCGCGTTCGTTAATCCGTTCATCAATGTAGTACTGTGGTCACATCAGTTGAACACGTTTAATGAACGGATTGGGGGAGTGATGGCGCTCGTCGGATATGGCAGGGTCTCCACCGACCGACAGAACACGCAGCGGCAGCGCGACGCGTTGAATGACGCTGGGTGCGTCCGGATCTTCGAAGAGGCGATCTCCGGCAGGACCGGTCACACCGATCGGCCGGAGTTGGCCAAAGCACTGGACTTCATGCGCGATGGCGACATGCTATGCGTGCAGGAGGTCGACCGTCTCGGACGCAACCTGCTCGACGGTCTGATCATGCTGAGCGAACTCTTCGCCGACGGCTACGCCGTGAAGGTGCTTGACGGGATCGCCGCCGGGGAACACCGCGAACGCTCCTTGGTCCTAGACATCGCCCTGGCCCTGGCCGAAGACCGACGTCGTGACATCTCCCGCAAGACCAAGAACGGCCTGGAGGCCGCCCGCCGCTCCGGAAAGCAGCTCGGCCGGCGCCCGGTCGTCGACGACGACAAACGCCGTCTGATCCTGGCCCGCCGCGCCGAAGGCGAGTCCATCCGGCAGATCGCCGCCGGAGTGAAAGTCTCCATCGGCGTCGTCCACAAGACCATCATCGCCCACGAAGGAGCATCATGATCGAACCCGACGACACCTCCGACGTCGACCCGGAAACGCTCGCCGCCTACGCCGCGAAGGCGAAAGCCGAGACTGAACTGCGCGAGCACCAGGCCGTCACCGAGGCCGAGAACACCATCGCGAAGACCCGCCACGCCGAACTGGTCGCAGCAGACCAAGCCGCGGCTCGGCGGATCCCCGCCGCGAGAGGACGCCTGACACGCGCCCACAAGACCAGCGACCCCGACAAGATCGCCACCGCCGAACAGCACTTCGACGACGTCTGGTCGGCTTACCGCCAAGCACACCGCAAGCTCGTCGACGAGGGCTTCCCCCTCGTTGAGGCGATGAACGAGCGCGCCCACAAGGCCTTCACCCTGATCGGTGAGGAAACCCGAGCCGACACAGTGATCCTGCGCGCCGGATACCCACTGGAGAAGAAGGCCGCCGGGCTGAACCCCGAAGCGTGACCTCAACCCGACAGCGACAAGGAACGCCCTCAACCAAGCAGCTGGTTGAGGGCGTTCTTCGTTGTCTGGTTACCGGTCGCGGACTTCGATGATGGCGCCGTTGATGTCGATGACATCGGCCGGGTTAGCGGTGGGTTGGGCGGCCAGGAGCTCGTCGAGGGTCGCCGTTTTCAACCACTTCTCCAACTCGGCGCGGCGTTCGGCTTCGCGACGTGCGATCACTGCCGGACTGGGGTTCTCGGCGTCGGGTCCGTCGATCTCGTGGACGGCGTTGATCGCGTTGGCTTGGAGGTACCCGGTCAGGTCTCGCATCCCGGCGACGACGGAGTACCGATCGTCATCGGCAGGGTTGAGTCCGCGCGCCTTCAGGTCGTCCCACAACGCGTCGTAGAACATGTGCATGAGATCGCGGGCGTGCCGGTGTTCGGCGCGTTGTTCGGGCGTCATCCTCGCCAGGAACGCCTCATCGAGATCGGCGATCGCCTCGGTCATATCCGCGGCATGGTCCTGAAGGGTGGCATCGTCATCGCCATCGTCAGGGTACGAGACGGAGTTGCGGCTGAACAGTCCCACGGGGTCCTCCACAGTATTGGGATGGTTACCGACTCAGAGTAGGCCGATGCCATGACACCACCGACTGTGGTGAACCCCGTCGTAGTTATGTGCGAGTGGTCAAACCACGACTCAGCTGGCGGGGGGTGAGCCTTTTGCTTTGAAGCTGTCTGCCTTGAATCGGAGATTTCGTGGTTTGGGTACTTGAGGAGTCGTCGGGGGCAGGGCAGCTCGATCACGACCGATTCGGGCGGGGATCTCGTAGAGGTTCTCAACGAGTCGCCGGCAGAGCTTGTGCAGGGTGACGGCGTCATTGAGGTTCGGCGGGATCTTGGTGGGATCGTCGGCGTGGGCGCTCGCGTTGCCCAGCTCGCGTATCTCCTGTGCCCACGCGGCCAGGCTCGGATGGAGAAGTCCTTCGTCGGACAGCTTCTGCAGTTGAGCAGCGAGGGTCCCTTTGAGTTTCAGGTCGGGGGCCTGGTCTCGGACGATCATCGCCAACATCAGGCGCATCCGCTCCACGGCTGCCCCCGCAGCTTGGACGGACAGACAACGGGTGGATTCGTCGAAGACGTCCGCGATGTGGTCGGGGACGGACTGGTCCAATGTGCCAGCCCCTGGTGTGGGCCACCAGAGAATTGGGTGCCTGTCTGGGTACTTCATCGCCTGGTCAAGTGCGTAACCCAGGTGATGAGGCGGTAGGGCTTCAACAACTACGAGACCTCGTCGGCAGCCCTGACACCTGAGAATCACCGCAAAGTGGCTTGGGCCGACGTTGTGCTGTCGGTTGTCCTGATAGGAGTTCGCTTCGGTGACGACATCGAAATTGGCGGTCCGATTGCAGTTGGGACAAACCCCTGATGGATCCTCAGACCACGGCAGCGAGTCAGGGTCGCGCGGTGTCGTCTCGGGCATCGAAGAATCATTCATGCAATGAGGTTACGTTCCCCTCACGACAGAGCCCACTGTGTATTCGCGCCCCTAACACGAATGTGGCCTGGCAAATTGCCAGGCCACATGATCACTGTCCGAACTATCGGATGAGGCTATACACCAGCCGAACGGCCTCAGCCACTTCGCCGGAACCGACGCGTTCTCCGGTCGGTTCGATCGCGGCTTGCGGCAACCAGTGGATCATCTCCGGCAGCAGTGCCCGGTCGCCGGAGCAGGGAACGATGCCGACGAGCTCGTCCAGTGGCGGTCGGCCGGGGATGACCGGGCAGACCATGATCCGGCCGGTGCCGGCATCCAAGTGCATCCGGTTGGACAGGACGCAGACCTTCAAAGCCGGGGTGTCGAGGTTGGTGCAGATGTCACCGGTTCGAAGCACCGTAGGTCCTCTTCATGCTCGCGGCCAGGGTCGCCGCATAGTCGTCCAAGCCCAGGGCGGGAACGGTTCGTTCGGTGTAGTCGGCCCATGTTCGGGCGTCGTTGTCGCGGGAGATCAGGTCCTCGATGTACTGGGACCGGTTCATACCGACGTCAGCGGCACGGCGATCCACCATCGCCGACAACCCCTCAGTGAGTGTGACGGTTATCTTCTCTTTTGCCATACGAACACCATACCGTTGTATGGCGACTGCGGTGGCGAGTGCTCCCAGCGAAACCACCGAGATGAGCAAATCCCCCATGAAAGCGCTGGTTATGTGCGGCAAACCCGTTGGTTGCCGCACGTTCTTCTAGTAATGGAAGGTGAAAGGCCGGCGGGGAGGCGGTTCTTCTCGTAGTCCTCAGCCCGCGACAGAGGTCTGTCGCGGGCTGAGCCACGTTCGGGATCAGATCTCCCAGGGCGCGGGAGGCTCGATCCGGCCGTCGATAGCGGTCTCGGGCATGAGGCCAGCCCATGAGATTCGCCCTGGTGCGGTGCTGGCGAGGTGGTCGCCGTCGAAGCCGTCGGCCCCCCACAGCGCCCCGGTCTCGGGTCGGTGGTGCGTGGCGGTGAGGTCGGTGATCAGGCGGCGGAACGCGATGACGGCGTCCATGTGGTACCGGGTGATGGTCACCCGCTCCCAGACACCGTCGATCTGAGCGGCGACGATCCACCAGCCGCGGGCGAAGCGCGCGGTGACCCGAATGTCGACAGCAGCATCCGACACGGTCTCCAGGTCCCCCAGCGTCGCCGAGGTTTCGTCGTCGACCATGTCCCACGCGGCGGCCTCGGTGTCGGCTTCGGGGTAGACATCGGCGATCGTCGGTGTGAGCGCCTGCCGCACCAGCTCCCGTACCGCCTCGGAGCGCTTCAGGCCATGCTCGCCCGCCCACTCATCCACCGTCGCCAGCAGATCGACGCCGAGGCGGACCTTGATCTCGCCGCCGATGGCCGGCCGTCCGGGCCCGGTCTGCTGCAGTTCGGTCATCTCCACCACTCCTAATAAACGGGGCTGTTTATTCGATGAGACCAACCATAACCAGACTGACACGACCTTGTCAATAAACGACCCCGTTTATTTTTGAACAACCCAACTTCGACCCACCGAACCGACACGCCTATGCACTATCAGTGCTTTCGGTCATCAGTGACGAATCAACCCGACCAATCACACCTAGGCATTCGAATGCTGATGGGTCGTCAGTGACGTTTCAGCGCACCCCGCCAACACTGTCCATCACAGACAGAGGCACCTCAAAGTACCAAGGTATCGTCGATACGAAATCCAATCGTCCGTGACGATCCAGACGCCAGGTCAACGCCGAGTTAATCCGGAGACCAACGCTCCTGTGATACCGGTCCCGGCAGCGTTAACCCGAGACGATTCCGACGAGACACCTCTTGCACTTCCGACGAGCTGATTCGCCAGTGACGATTCGAGCGCAGGCTCGGTACGGTCGTGATCATGACGAACGGGGAACCGAAACAGCGCGTTGTCCAAACGCCGTGCGAGTGGTGTGGAGTCGCCATTGAGCACCCTCGACGGGGTGGCCGGCGCCGGTCGTACTGCACTGATGGGCACCGGCAACGGGCGTATGAAGCGCGCGTCGCCAAGCGGAAGTACGACATCGACGTGGCCGCCGGCCGGATCACCGAACCGGCTGAACGGGTTGTCGAAGTCGCGGTCGAGACACCTGTCCCGAGGACGGTCGCGGCGTGGGTGAGGATGCTCGGCGAACTCGAGGAACAGGTCGAGCGGCGTCAGATCTCGTGGGTTGATCACCGGCAGATCCGGTCGGCGATGGGGCGGGTGCAGGGCGCGCTTGATCGGACCCGCCGAGGCCGTTGAGCACGGGGTTAATCGGCCAGCGAGGCCGTTGAGCACGGGGTTAATCGGCCAGCAAGCTATCCCATTGCGATGCAATGGCTTGGCCTGCGGCGCTGGGCCTGGTGGACGGGTTTGTCACACCAGGCGCTTGGACAACGTCGGGTTAACACCTCCCGGTCACGATCGAGATCACCTCGACCGAACGGAGCCGTCGTGACCATCAAACGCAGCCACCATCCTCAACGCCGAACCGAACAGTTGTCGGTGCGGCTCACCGCCACCGAACTGTCCATCATCAAGGCCCGCGCGACCCGCGAAGGACACAGCCCCTCCGGCCTCCTTGCGACGCTCGGGACAACGTCGCCTGGTCGCTGCACTCACCACGTTCGCCGGGCCCCGGATGGTCTCGACCGGATCGAGGTGGAGCTGGCGACGATCCGCCAGCACTTGTCGGCGGCCGCGAACAACCTGAATCAGGTGACCCGGTGGATGCACACCCATGATGTCCCTCCTCCGGGGATCGAGGCCCTCGTCGACGAGCTCGCCTCCCTGTCGACTCAGGTCAGTTCGGAGCTGACCCGGCTGCGAGCGGACGGATGATTCCGAACGTCACCCGCGGCGCGGACCTCCCGGGATTGCTCGGGTATCTGTTCGGGCCCGGCCGCCGCGACGAACACGTCGACCAGCGCGTCGTCGCCGGATACGATCCGGCCGAACTCGGCACCGCCCGAGGTGTCGACGGGACGTGGGATCAGGTCGCCCTGGCGGCGATGATGACCACCGGCTGGCACCGACTCACCTCACGTCCGTCGCAGCCGGTCTGGCACTGCTCCCTGTCGGTGCCCTCTGATGAGCGTCCGCTCGACGATGCCGAGTGGGCCGAGATCGCCACCGACTTCGCCGAGCGGATGGGGTTTGGCGACGCCCAGGATCGGTCGAGGTGTCGGTGGATCGCCGTCCACCACGGTCGATCCGCCGGCGGCAACGACCACATCCACTTCGTCACGATGCTCGCCACCGAGGTCGGCAAGAGGCACCGGTTCGCGCAACGCAGTGATTATCGGATGGCGCAGCGGGCGTGCGCGGCGATCGAGATCGGACACGGCCTCCTGCAGCGGACTCCGGCTCGGGATGCCGCCGGGGATCGAACGAAGCGTCCGGTGACGACGCAGCGGGAGCGGCTGTCGGCCGAGCGGCGTGACCGTGCCCCGGATCGGGAGTGGCTGCGGATCCACGTGCGCGCCGCGGCCGCCGGAGCCGAGAACGAGACCGACTGGATCGATCGCATGAAAAAGGCCGGCCTTTCGCTCCGGCCACGAACCGGTCCTGGCGGTGTGGTCACCGGGTACGCCGTCGCCCGACCCGGCAACCAGACGTGGTGGGGCGGCGGCAAACTCGACGGCGATCTGACACTGCCACGAATCCGGGCACGCTGGCCTGGACAACTTCCGGCGAGCCCGTCCTCCTGGACCACGCGATTGAAACCGGCTCGCCTCGGCGACGGGGACACGGCGAACGTGGCGTGGCGGGCGGCCGCCGAACAACTCGTCGACGTCGCCCTGGTCGACGAGCCCGACGCCACCACAGCACTGGGTGACCTCGCTTGCCTCCTCGCGCAGCGGCTCGACTACGAAGGCCGGTCACCGGTGACGGTGGCCGCGCACCAGATCACCCGAGCCACCGCCCCACCCCGTCAGGCATCCCCGTGCCCGCGAAGTGCCAGCACCGATGCCCTGCGGGCCATCGCCCGAACCCTCGCCGCTGTCAACCGCCCGGCCGACGACGACTCCGTCGAAGCCGTCCTCCTGGCCGTGGTGCGGCTCGTCGAGCAGCTGGCGATCCTGGCCGAGGCGAACCGTCGCGCCCACACCGCCGGCACCGCCCGATCCGCCCAGACCGGACTCCAGATCCAGCGACCCGACCCGGCCGAACGGGCCGTCGACTCCATCCGACTCGCGGCGGCCGCGTACCTCACCACCACCGCCGAACAACCCCGCGCCGCCACCCCGGCACGGCCGGAACATCGCGTCGACCACCGCCAGGAGCGCCACTCGGAATGGGGTCGGGGACGGTGATTTGGGGCGGGTCACAGACCCCGTCACAGACCGTCTGAGGGCACAAAAAAAGCCCCGGCCACCTGCCGAAGCAAGTGACCGGGGCACGGATCAGGACCAGTTGAAGGTGAACGGCGTCGCCACCGTTGGGATGTAATCGTCGGCCTCGACGAGGTGGCCGTCGAACGCTCCTGGTGATGTTTGACCATGCGGCATGGCCCACCAGTGGTCCATGGAGCCGCCCATCAGGGCATACTGCCGCTCCATCAGGCCGCCGCAGGCGTCATGGAGTCCAGTGGCGGCGATGACTCCGAGGCCGGCCCACGATCCGTTGATCGGGATCGAACAGACCATACGGCGGATTTCCTCGTCAGCGAGAGCCTGGCTGGCGTCGTCGAGGAGGATCAGAACCGGCGGCCACGGGCGTAGTGCGATCCCATCACGCACATCGTGCGCATTGCGCTCCTCCATGAGCAGGATGGCGTCACGAAGCATGTCGCGCACACCCTCGACACCGAAAGCTCGGTGGGTGATTCCAACGGCCAGTGCCGGATGGTGGTCGGAAAGCTGACTACTCCAGACCTCCACACCGGCGCTGATCGCGGCTATGGCGATGCCCGACAGGAGAGTCGTTTTGCCGGTGCAGGCTCGGCCGAGAATCGTTCCGGACCGGAGCCGGCCGCCGTCGCTGAGCCGCCACCGGACTGAGGTGTCGGCGTTGTGTCCGAGGATCAGGTCGCCGTTGTCGTAGCCGACGGTGATCGAAGCACTGATGGTCGCGGTCATGTGTATGCCTCTCTGAATGAAGGAGGGTGACCAACCGACCGGTTGGTCACCCTGGGTGCGTAGAAAATCGCGATCGTCGAGGGTCAGGACTGCCAGTTGAATGCGAATGGGGTCGCGGTGTCGGTGTCCGCGTCGTTGATGACAACGTGTCCGTCGCATGGGCGGTCCGTGTCGAATCGCGGCATGGGCCCGAGAATGATGGTTTGGCGCCGATACACCGGGCGGACCATGTGGCCGCTGAGTGCGGCTGCTAGCACGGCGACTCCTACGGCGGGCCCGTTCGTGGCGATCTGGTGAATCATCGATGCTGTGTCGTCGTCGGCCAGGAGGTCTCCTGCGTCGTCGAGGAGGACGAGTACTCCCGGGTGCTCCAGGGATGGCCTGAACGGTTGACCGCGTCGTGCAGCGAGGATGTCGGTGGCAGCGGTCAGCATCTGTCGTACGCTGTCGCCGCCGATCGCTCGGTAGAACGCGCCGGTCAGTGACCATTCGTGGTTGTATGCCTGACCGGTCCAGACCTGGGTGTGACCGGTGGTCGTGACGGCGGTGGCAATGCCCCGCAGGAGGGTGGTTTTGCCGGTACCGGCCCGACCGAGGATCGCGCCCGAGCACATCAGGCCCTGCGCGTGGTCATACAGCTGGTACCCGACCTGGGTGCCGGCATCAGTGCCGAATATCAACTCACCGGTGTCCTGGCGGTAGTCGACGTCGATAGAACGGTCGGTCATCTGGTTCATGGTGTCGTGCCCTTCGTGAATATGGACAGGGTGGCCAACCGGTCGGCTGGCCACCCTGTTTGGTCGAGGTCGGGTTTTGGTTATGCGTGGATCGGGAAGCCGCAGTCGTCGACGGCGAGGTCGTCAAGCTCGATGTGGGCGGCGTGGACGGCGGTGACGACGGCCCGTGCGGCGGTCGCGGCGGGGGAGGTGTCGTCGGCGGTGTCGGCCAGGAACCGCTCCAAGTCGACGCCGGGTGGTAGATCGGACCGGAACACACTCGGCCGGGACACGAGGATCGCTGCGGCCAGTCCGCACAGCGCGGCGACGTGTGGGTCGGTGGCGGCGGCCGGTGCGGCAGCGGCGAGGTGCTGCTGGGTTTGAGCGACGAGGTCGGTGTGGATGGTCATATCGGGTCCTCTCCGATGATTGGTGACGGTGTGTCGAGCAAACAAACAAACGAAGGGACGGGGGGCCAGCGGCTCGCGTTTGCGCTGGTCAACCCCCTCCCGTTAGGCGTTTGTTTGCTCGTTTGTTTGTTGTTTGGCGGCGTAGCGGCCTCGCTTGACGCGGGTGATCTCGCCGCGATCGGCCATACGGGACAGCGTGGCGGAGACCGTGTTCCGCTCGCAGTCGTCTTCCAGACGTTCGGCCAACACTTTGGTGACGAAGCTGGCGTCGACCCCTGTATCGGGGTCGATGTCGTCGGTGCCGTTCAGGATCAGCAGAATCCGATCCTCGCGTGAACTGCCGTCCTCGCTGTCGGCCGAGGCGGTGTTGGTTGGTGTGTCGTTGTCGGCGAGGTTGAGGCCGGCGTCGGTGGCGATCTGAGCAAGTTGCGCGTCGATCGCGTCGTACAGGTCGCCGTGCTCCGTCGAAGTGCCTAGGCAGCCGCTGCCTGGCCAGACTTTGTTCCCTGCGGCCGTAGTGGTGACTTCGCCGGTGGTCAGGTAGGCCATCATGGCGTCGTCGACGGCCTGGTGCCGGTTGGCGTAAGCGTCGCCGGCCGCCTCAAGGCCTTCGGCCTCCTCGAGGCCTCCGGCGACCAGGTGCCGGCGCGCCCAGGACACGTCGGCGATGGTCGGGCCACTGTGCAGCTTCGGCTTGCTGGGATCGGTCGTCTGGATGTAGTGCGCCTTCAAATGTGCCGGATCAGCATCGGTAAAGCTGTAGAACTCGCCGCGATGCTTGGGCACCGGCAGGCCGAAGTCGTTGGTGAGTCGACCGATCTCGGCGAAGTCCTTGCTGCGGAACGCGTTGTTGACGGCGATGTTGGCGACGACGTCGCCGCCGTGGTCGCCATAGTGGTCGTTCGTGGACCGCTGGCTGGCGAACACGAGGAAAACGTCGCCACTGGCGGCTCCGCGCAACAGCGCTGAGGCCAACCAGCTCGCGGTGACCATCTCACCGTCGAACTGAATGCGAGTCTTGGTCAGCTGCGCCATGAAGCTGAATTCGTCGAGGATGACGTAGAGCTTGCGCCAGTCACGTTTGTGCATCGGCTGGCGTTGCCGCCACCTGGCCACCCGCATCGCGGCGGCCATGACCTGCAGCGTGTCCTCCGGACCGTGCGCCACCCAGTCGAGCGGCGACTTCAGGCCCTTGCCGTAGTACGGCTCCAACCAGCCCGCGACCAGGTCATACAACTTCTGAACCCCGGCCACCCAGATCAGGGTGTCGGGGCAGCGGCTCGCGTGCGCGAGCTTGAGATGCAACAGCGACGATTTACCTGCCGTGGAGGCACCGACATCGCGTTGGTGCTGGTCGAGGCGGCAGTGGTGTTCCCGGCCGTCGATCTCGACACCGATGAGAGCCGGGTCGCTGAGGCTGGCCGGAGACGGGTCGTCGATGTACGGGACGACTTCGGCCATGACGTCGCGGCTGGTGACCGTGATCGAGTACAGGCCGGCGCCTCTTTCTTTGCGCAGGCGGACCCAGTCGGACTCGATGTCGCGACCGGTGATCTCGGCCAACGCGATAGCCAACGGCTCCATGGCCTTCTGGGTGAGTTCGGCCTGGTGACCCGCTTTATCTGCCTTCTTGAGGCTGCCTTGCGACGGCGTACGGACCCGAAACTGCCAGCCAGCGTCCGACCGGAGCTGTGTTGCCCCTGGGAGGACTTTCACCCACCGAAGTCCGGCACGTCGGAGCGCGGATCGCAGCACCCGTTCGCGGTGGTCGAGCAGCTCAGCCTCGGCCTTCTCCTCTTTCACAGCGACGGCCGTCGGGGCGGGCTGGTGGGCGATGCTCCACTCCATACCGCGCGCGGCCCAGTAGACGATCACCGGCAACAAAAGGCCGGCCACCGTGATGGCGAGGATGTATTCCCAGGTCACCGGTACCAACACCCCGGTGATGACCCACGCGGCGTAGCCGACCGTGGCCGCCAGGACTCCCACCCAGATCCGTCGCCGCGCCTGATGCGACAGGCCACCGAACACATCAGCACTGTCGATCACGTTCGGGCCGATCAGGGCGACCCCGGCCACGGCCAGGACCATCACCACGATCGGGATGACAACGAACAACACCCCGGTCATGGTCATGGACAGTGCTATCGATGCGGCACCGACCGCCGACAAGGTCAGCGCCCAGAACAGCTTCCACTCAATCATTAATGTTCTCCCAAGTCAGCGAGTCGATGGACACAAGAAAGGTGGCCAGGAGGTTGTTCCTCCTGGCCACCGTGGACGGTTCGAACGAGCGGGTTATCGCACCACCGAGGCGTTGCGGTCATAGGCGGACGCGATCTGTCGCCGGTTGGAGGCGTCCTCATCGAGGCGCGCCGCCTCGCTGCGCAGTTGGTCAGCGGCATCGCCCAGGCCCTTCGAGGTCAAGCCGTTCGCCTCGTTGCGTAGGTTGATCGCCTTGTCCTCCAGGCGCTGCGCGTCGCGGCGGGCCTCGGTGGCGGCCTTACTGCAGGACGCGTTCCACGTCTGCGGGCTCGCCGCGTCGATCATGTGGACGTAAGGGTTCTCGTGCTCGGTACTGGTGGTTACGGTCGCCACTGGGTTACTCCCCTTCGATGATGGTTTCGATTTGTTTGTGCTGGTCTTGGCCGGTGCGGGTGCCTTGTAGATCGGGAACCCGCAGTCGTCGAACTCGAACTCGAACTCGTCGTCGTCGGTCTTCTTCGGCTTCGAGGCCGCCTTCGCGGCCGGTGTCGCCTTCTCCTTCTTGTCCTCGGGTTTCTTCTGATCGCCGGCCTTCTCCTGGGCCTGCTGCTCCGTCTCCTCCTTATCGGTCTTCTTGGGCTTCTTCTTCCAGAACTGCCACCAGGGGCGTTTCCCCGCGGCCACCTCCTCCTTCTCGGCGGCCTTCTCGGCCTTGGCTTCCTTCTTTTCCGCCTTGGCCTGGGCTTTCTCTGCCTTCTTCTCCTTTTTGGCCTTGGCCTTACCCGCTTTGGTCAGCAGCTTCTCGGCTTTGGTGAGGACTTTGTCGGCCTTCTTGTCGCCCTTGCGGGAACGACGGTCCTGCTCGGCCTGCCGACGACGAGACCCGAACCAGGTAGATGGGTTAGTGCGGCTGCGTGACCACCAGCCACCACCCGAACCGCCACCGGAGCCGCCGTTCTTGTTCCGGCCCTTACCACCGCTGGAACCACTGTTGTTCTTGCCGCCCTTGCCTTTCCCGCTACCGGAGCCGCCACTGTTGCTCTTGCGGCCGCCGCCCCAGTTGGCGGGATTCAGTCGCGATCCGGACCACCAGCCGCCTCCGGAGCCACCACCGTGACCACCGGAACGAGCGGCTTGACCAGTGCCTTTGCCGCCCTTGCCCTTACCGCCACCGGAACCGCTCTTCTTGCCCCAGTTGGCGGGATTCAGCCGCGACCCCGACCAGCCACCACCGGAGCCACCGGATCGGCCGCCTCCGGTGCTGCTGGTCTTAGTGCTGCTGGTCCGGGTGGTGCCGGATCGGCCGCCGCGGCGAAGCAGCCATCGCCGCACCAGCCAGGTGACGATCCCACCGACCAACGCGGCGACCACAACGGCGATCAGCAGCCAGACGCTGATCGCCCACAGCACGATGACGGCGACGATCAGCAGGATCGGCGCGGCGAACCCGAGCAACCGTGACAGCGGTGCGCCACCGGCTGTCTGACTCGACCCGGCCGACGCCGCGGCCGAGTCCTTCTTCTCGGACTTCGCATCGTTGTCGGTGTCCGCGTCATCCTTCGGTGCGCGGACACCCTCGAACAGATCAGTCGCCACGACGCTCCCTCTCAGATTTCAACCACTTGTCTGCGGCATGTCGAGTGATGTTGGCGGCGTCCGACAGACGCCGGACAGACAATTCGTTGGTCTCGCGCAGACGCTCCGCCACAGCGGCGATGTCAGACACCGAAGCTTCAGACGCCCGACTGTCCGCTGACGCGTCAGACGCCTTGACGGTGTCTGACGACTTGGTGTCTGACGTTCCGACCGCCCGCCGAGTTGTCCGGCGGCGCGTCCGCTTCGGCCGGACACTGTCCGATCGGTCTCCGGTGTCCGAAGTGTCGGACACCTCAGAAGCGTCCGTGTCCGACCGGGTGCCTGACGGTTCTGACAGTTCGCTGTCGGACACCCGAGCGTCAGACACCGAAGTGTCTGACGGCTTGGTGTCTGAGGTGTCCGGTGCGGACAGGGTGTCGAGTGCGGACATCAGCGTCACCACGTCCAATGGCGGCACGGAGCCGTCCGGCTGTCCGGTCGCCCACGACGCCGGAACGATGACTCCGCTGTCTGACGCGTCCGCCTCCGGCAGCACCGGACGGACAGTGTCCGCCTGACGGACGCGGGGTTCCCAGTCGGTGTGTCCGGGGCAGCCGTACTGTCCGGACGCCGATGGGCAGTCACCGCGATTGCAGGCACCCGAAGTGTCTGACACGACGACCGTCAGACGCACCCAGTCGGTCACCCCGACAGCGAGTGCGTCGCGACGCAGCCGGTCGGCCAGGGCTGCCAGTCGTCGCCGTTCGCGACGTGTCTGACGCGCTGTCCGGCGATGCCACCGGTGATCCCGCGCGGCGGCGCGAGACCGTTCGGCGTCGGCCAGGAGGGCTTCGGCATCCTCGGTGGTGCGGGACAAGATATCCGCTCGCCACGCGCGAGTCGTCTGTCCGGGAGCGACCAGCCACCGGCGCCAACCCCACCGAACCGGAGCCCGGGTCTCGTCGATCTGTTTGATCGCTGCCTTGGCGCGCGTCTGCATCTCATGGACGGTCACCGCGGTGAGCGTGGCCGACATCAGCACCACGGCCAGGATCGGCTGCTGCCAGTGGCCGTAGAGCTGGATGCCAGCCGCCACAGCGGCGAACAACCATGTCAGGACCGACGCCATGACCGGTCGGCCACCAGCTTGCCGGACGCGGTGAGCCGTGGTCGCTGCCGCGACGGCTGCGCCCTCCACGAAGACGGCAATAACAACGCCGATCGTGGCCCACGCGATCACCGGCAGCTCGGCCAGTTCGGTCTTGGCTGTGGAGATTTGACCACCCATCGCCGCCACCAGGGCGACCCCGTACACCACCGTGCTCGCGAGGTCGGAGCCATTGGCGGACAGGGTTTTCAGCTTCGCGCGGACCCGAGCCACACGCTCAGTTCGGCGCCGCGCTTTCTCTTCTCGCCGTTCGACCAATTCCGCTCGACGAATCTCGGCGCGCTCACGCCGATCCTCACGCGCCAGACGCGCCGCCTCACGACGGTCAGCCTCAGCCTGACGACGCTCAGCAGCCTTCACCTCGCGACTCTCACGGTCAGCTTTCCGTTTCTCCGCCGCCTCGGCCAGAGCGATCTGCGACTGAGTCTGGGCCAGAGCAATCTGCGACTGCGTCTCCGCTGCAGTACGAGTTGCACGTGCCTGCTCACGAGCCTGCACCCGAGTAGTGGTCGGAGTGTCGAACGTGGTCACTTGTCATCACCCGCCACGGCCTCGACGCGGGCGGTGTACCGGCGCCACGCCCGCACACCACTGACGCCCTGCGCCAGTTCGGCCAATCCGTTGAACGCTCCAGTGATCGCGGCCAGGGCGACGACGTGACCCGACGTCAGCTCAACGATCAGGGGACCGTCCAGCCACAGCACCTGCGCTCCGATCAGAGCCAAGGCCGCGCCGCAACCCCACAGCCCACCGACCACGGTGGACACGGCAGCGATGAATGCGACCCCGGGATACGTCGGCCCGGCAGGAATATCGATGTTGGTCTTGGTGGTGTCGGTAGTGGTCATGTGAGCTCCTGCAGGACGTGAGTGGGTGGTGTCCACAGGCGACGCGCGCCAGGACACCGGATCGGGTCGGGCAGGGCCTGGACGACGTCCAGGACCCAGTGGTGAATGCGGGGACCGGTCTCGGCCCAGGCATCACACCGGCAAGCCGAATCGTCGGCAGAATGCACATCGACGAGCTCAGCAACGGCGACGACCGCGCCAATCGGAAGGGCAGGGAACGACCAGCCTTCGGACTGCATTGCGCGGATCATCGGCTTGTCAGACCGAGCACTGGCATGCAGCGCCAGCAGGCCCCGGTAGGGCGTGCCGTAGGTCCGGTTCTCGACGCGTTTGCCGTGGGAGACGATGAGTTCCAGCCACGGCTGTATCAAGGTCAGTGCTCGCACGAGGCCACCTCCAGCGGAATCAGCGGAGGCTGCGCCAACAGCGTGATCAACCTCGTCACCGTCTTTGGGCCAAGCCCACCCTCTCGACGAACCCAGGCCCTGTAGGCGCCGGCGACTTCGCCGTGTGTGCGCTGCACCTGGACCAGCGCCCGCTCGACATCGAGCTCACCCAGCAGCGAATCCGAATCCGCTACGAACAGGCGATGCAGCCGAGCCATATCCAGCAGTGCGAGGCTGTCGATCAGCTCGTCCCAGAACTCCTGTCTGGTACGCAGCACCGTCATGACGTCACCACCCGACTGCGTCGGATCGCTACCGTCCACCGGATCGCCGCAGCGACCAGGAGCACGTACACAGCGACGATGGACACCTGGACCGGCAGAGCGGGAACGGCCGTGGCCAACCCCAGCAACGCAGTGAGCGCCCACAACAAGACACCGATCGGCACCAGATGTGCCCGAATGTCGTGACGGGTCATGACGTCCCACCACCGAACACGCAGCGGACCAGCATCACGGTCTCGGCGAGCTGATCGACGACACCGCGCTGGTCATCCATGTCGAGATCGGGAAGGGCCGCCACAGCAGCCGCCACCAAGAGCGCGTAAGACTCCGTCGCGGCCAACAGCCGCGCCTCAGCCGCCGCAATCTCAGCCAACGTCTCCGGCGCCAGGCGAGGAGTCAACAACTTCATGACACCACCGCCCCGTACCAGATCTCATCGATCTCATCGAGCGCCGGCGCCCACGGATCGTCGGCCCACACCGTCGCCTCGACCAGCGCCAGCAAGTCATCTTCGAAGGCGTCGACCTCAGCGGCAGCGAGTTCCTCCGCCTCCTGGTCGTGCATCTCGGCGTGCAACCCACACACATCACGGTCTGCCCGCCGAGTGATAGCCAGATACTGAATGTCCTGGCCCTGCCCCAGGCGCCGGGCGGCGGCTGCGGCCGCGCCGCAGTCCTCACACCGCTTGACCTCCGGCGACCCGGTCACCTTGGGACGTACG
>Ga0233365_1000398_pt1 | contig 20311 bp, 18 predicted proteins | sample ElkDunMinimDraft_27_FD_191535 | JGI IMG/M metagenome (GOLD analysis project Ga0233365, IMG submission 191535) | Fecal eukaryotic communites from dung pellets of Tule Elk in California, USA - Elk Dung C36 | ecosystem: Host-associated > Mammals > Digestive system > Large intestine > Fecal | place...
CCTTCGATGCGCGCAGCGCCGTCGCGTTCTTCGCCATGCTGCGCCGGCGCACCGAGGTGGCGGTGGCCTGCGAGCCGCGCCATGCCAGCTGGTTCGACGCGCGCGCCGGGGAGGTGCTGCAGCGGTACGCGATCGCGCGCGCCGCGGCCGACCCGGCGCGCCTGCCCGAGGCGGCGCGGCCGGGCGGCAGCCGCGCCTGGAGTTACTGGCGCTGGCACGGCGCACCGCGCATGTACTACAGCCGCTACGACGACCAGGCCCTGGCCTCGCTGGCCGCCGAGGTGGCCGCGGCCGGGCCGAAGCAGGCTTGGGTGATCTTCGACAACACCGCGCACGGCCATGCGGCGACCGACGCGCTGCGCTTCCAGGCGCTCGCCAGCGCCACGCCGCGCACCCGCAGGAGGCGCCATGCCTGAAGGTCCATCGCTCGTCATTCTCCGCGAAGACGCCGCCCGCTTCCGGCGCAAGACCGTGCGCCGCGTGGAGGGCAACAGCTCGCTCGACCTGCAGCGCATGCACGGCCGCCGCGTGGTCGCCGTACGCAGCTGGGGCAAGCACTTCCTGCTGGAGTTCAGCAGCTTCAGCATGCGCGTGCACATGCTGATGTTCGGCTCCTACCGCATCGACGAGCCCAAGCCCAAGCCCGCGCGCGTGGCCCTGCATTTCGACAACGGCACGCTGTACTTCTATTCGTCCTCGGTGAAGTACATCGAAGGACCGCTCGACGACACCTACGACTGGCGCGGCGACGTGATGTCGCCGGACTGGGACCCGGCCCTGGCGCGCAGGAAGCTCAAGTCACAGCCCGACACGCTCGTGTGCGACGCCCTGCTCGACCAGGACGTCTTCGCCGGCGTCGGCAACATCATCAAGAACGAAGTGCTGTTCCGCATCCGCGTGCACCCCGAGACCCGCATCGGCGACCTGCCGCCGCGCAAGCTCGGCCAGCTCATCGCGCAGGCCCGCGACTACAGCTTCGACTTCCTCGAATGGAAGAAGCAGTACGTGCTGCGGCAGCACTGGCTGGTGCACCGCAAGCGCGACTGCCCCGAATGCGGCGCCAGGCTCAAGCTCGCGCACCTGGGCACGCGGCAGCGGCGCACCTTCTGGTGCGACCACTGCCAGCTGCGCTACTGACGCACGCGCGGCGCCGCCTCAGCGTGGCTGCGAGGCGTCGGGCAGCTTCGCGACCACCTTGATCTCGAAGTCGAAGCCGTACAGCCAGGTCACGCCGATGCCGGTGAGCGTGGGATACGGCGCCTCGCCCCAGAACTCCGGCACGACCTTCCACGCCCGCTCGAAGTTCTTCTCCGGATCGACCAGGAAGACGGTGACGTCCACGACATCATCGAAACTGCAGCCGGCCGCCGCCAGCACGGCCTCGAGGTTGCGGAAGGCCAGCCGCACCTGCTGCTCGAAGTCCGGTTCGGGCGAGCCGTCCTCGCGGCTGCCCACCTGCCCGGACACGAACAGGAATCCGTTGGCGCGCACCGCGGGCGAATAGCGGTTGCGCTCGTACAGGGCCTGGCGGCCGGCGGGGAAGACGACGTCACGGTGGTTCATTGGCAGCTCCTGTCGGGCCGACGGGCCCGCTGTCCGCACAAACTCGGGACGGCGCCGCAGCGGATAAACGGGGCGAAGCCGGCATCACTGTTTGTAGAATCCGGACAATCCCACCCGACCGGCGCCCGATGGACCGTTTCGACGCGATGCAGGCCTTCACCCGGGTGGTGGAAACGGGCAGCTTCACCCGCGCGGCCGAAACGCTGCGCACCAGCAGGACGCGGGTGACGCAGCTGGTCCAGCAGCTTGAATCGCACTTGCGGGTGAAGCTGCTGAACCGCACCACCCGCCGGGTCAAGGCGACCGCCGATGGCGCCGCCTACTACGCGCGCGTCGTGCGCCTGCTGGCCGACCTGGACGATGCCGAAACCAGCCTCTCGGCCGCGGCCGAGGCGCCGCGCGGGCGCCTGCGCGTGGACATGCCCTCGCCGCTCGCCCGCCTGGTCGTGGTGCCGGCCCTGCCGGCGTTCCATGCGCGCTACCCCGATATCCAGCTGGAGCTGGGCGCCAGCGACCGCAGGGTGGACCTGATCGACGAGAACGTGGACTGCGTGATCCGCGGCGGCGTCCTCACCGAGCCCTCGCTGCGCGCGCGCCATGTGGCCGACCTGCCGCTGGGCGTGTACGCCGCGCCCGCCTACCTGGCGCGCGCCGGCATGCCCTCCGGGCCACAGGCGCTGGCCGACAGCCACCACCGCATCGTCGCCTACCGCGGATCACGCGCCGGCGCGCCCGCGGCGTATGCGATGCGCCGCGGTGGCGAGGAGGTGCGCGCGAACGGCCGCTACGTGCTGTCGGTGGACGATGGCAACGCCTATCTGGCCGCCGGTGTCGCCGGCCTCGGCCTGCTGTGGCTGCCGGAGTACATGGCGCGCGGCCCCGAGTCCCGCGGCGAGCTGGTGCGCCTGTTCGAGGACTGGCAGCTGGACCCCATGCCGCTCTCCCTTGCATACCCGGCCGGCCGCCACGTGAGCCGCAAGCTGCGGGTGTTCATCGACTGGATCGTCGAACTGCTGGCCCGGCAGGCGCCCGCCATCCTGGTCCCCGGCAACCGTTCCCCCTCGGCGGCCGCCGACCGATAGCGCGGGCGACGCGCCCGCAGCCGGTGCGTCCGCCCCCCGGCTTCCGGGTACCCGGGCGCAAGCGGGCGCGCCGCGGCGCCGTGAAGACTGCCTTTCGGGCAGGAGGAGGATAGTGCCCGCCAGGCAGGCCGCAGCTCGCGGTGGGGCGCGGCCCCACGGGTACGACTCCTGCCAAGGCGCGCGGCCAGGACGGCGATGAAAAGCACCTACCTCGGACCGTCTCACTCGGTCCCGGCAACCCGGGCGCAGGCGCACAGGCGCGCGTCGCTGCCGGCGGCTGCGATGCGCCCATGCCCGGTAACGCGCCTCTCCTTTCCTTCCACGCGCGGCTGCGCGCGACGCGGTTCCCGGCCCGTTGGGCCGCCCCCCTGGCCGCCCCTGGCGGCCGATCCGAGACGGAGAAGCACCATGAAGTGGAACCACATGTTCTACGCGCCGCTGGGCGCGGCCTTGCTCATCGGGCCCGCACCAGCCGACGCCTGCACGGCGCTGCTGTACACCGACGCCAACAACCACACCTATGCCGGCCGCACGGTGGAGCTGGGCGGGGAAATGCCTTACCAGCTCAGCTACGTTCCAGCCGGCAAGCAGTACACCTCCAGCCCCGACCAGCACCGCCCGCTGCAGTACACCACGCGCCACGGCATGCTCGTGGTCACCCTGCCCTTCCGCGCGCCGACCCCGGACGCGCCGCTGGGACCGGCCGACCAGAAGGTCCTGGAAGGCATGAACGACCAGGGCCTGACCTTCAGCCTGCTCGCCTACGCCTCGGCCAAGGGCCCGCGCGACACGGTCGCCAAGACCAAGGCAGTGCTCTCGGCGCTGGACCTGGGCAGCTGGGCCCTGGGGCAGTTCACCACCGTGGCCGAGGTCAAGGCCGCGCTGGAGCGTCAGCCGGTCATCCTGGCGCCCCTCGCCAGGCTCAGCGGCGGCCAGCCGCCCATCCATTTCATCGCCCATGACCGCAGCGGCGCCTCGATCGTCATCGAGTACGCCGACGGCAAGCAGAACGTCTACGACAACGGCGTTGGCGTGATGACCAACGGCCCCAGTTTCCCGTGGCACCTGACCAACCTGGGCAACTACAGCTTCCTGGACAACGTCGACAAGCCCGAGACGACCTTCGGCACGTTCGTGGCCAGGCAGCCGGATGCGGGCAGCGCCACCTCCGGACTGCCGTCCTCGGACACGTCCGTGGGCCGCTTCGTGCGCGCCGCGTACTACGCCAAGTTCGCGCACAAGGCGAGCACCCCGGACGAAGCGGTGCTGACCCTGGCGCATGTCATGAACAACTTCGACCGGCCCAAGGACATCACCATCGACCTGGGCGGCTCGGGCGCCGAGGGCGGGTCCGGAAGCTCCGGCGCCACCACCGAATACACCTCGGTCACCGTGCTGGGCGACCTCGACCGCACGCGGCTCTACGTCCGCGACTACGGCGCGCTCAACTACACCGGCTTCGACCTTGCCCGCCTGGGCGCGGCCGGCCAGGCGCGCACGGTGGCGCTGGCGGACGTGGAGAAATGGGGCCTGGACGGCACCGACGCGCTGCTGCAGACCGCCGCCGCGCCCTGACCGGACCGGGCAGCGAAAGCGAACGGATGACCGGCGCGACCTTCGTCGATCTCGACGAAGGCCGCCCCGGACTCGCAACCCGGTGCTACCGGCCTGCTCCCGCGGGAACGCCGGTGCTTCACCCTGACCGAAGGGGGTTCCGCAGTCCCGCGTCCGCCTGTCCCTGGTCAGGATCCACACGCTGAGGCAGGTCCCCTTTGCGCCGTCCGTCTTTTCGCCACTCCGCCCGAGGCGCGCCGTCACGCCGGCCCACCCGATCAGCGGCTCGGCGCGGCGGCCGCCGGAAGGATCTTGCCCCTTCAAGCGGGTGTCATGCCCAGAGCAGGACCGAAACCCAGCGGCGGGCGGCGGCCGCAGCCAAGCGTGTCTGGTGGGCCCACCAGGATTCGAACCTGGAACCAAGGGATTCGCTGTGACCGGGGGTTTCCCTCCGGAGCGGACTATCTCTTCACCCTTCGCCGATGCCCGGCGGATGGGGTGCGGGACGCTCTAGCCTGTGATCAAGGGCACTGCAGCCCCCAGGTAGTCTCTGCACCGTCCGGCGGTGTACCGCCGGCTTGGCTCAGGATTGCCGCCGTCCGGCATCGCTGCCGCCGCTGCGGTTTCCCTGAATTCATCCCGTTCCCGTCCGCGCATTCCTGCGCGGCGGCACCTTTCGATGAGTCCCCTGCTCTAACCGTTGAGCTATAGGCCCGAGGCGCCATCCTAGCAAACGGCGGCCGCCGGGCGCCTGCGTCGGACGCGCGCGGGTTCCGCGATCATCGCGCTTGTCGCCCGGCTCCTGGCCCTGCTGGCGAAAGCCGGACACAAGATCGCGCAGCCGCGACCAGTCGACGAGTACTGGCCACGACCACGCGACACGAGCCCGTGCGGCGATCCCGCCGCACGGTCCGTCCAGGACTGCTTACATACCGTTGTTGCCGCGACGCGCGCCGTCGTTGTTGGTCTCGCCGTCTGCAGCGGCATTGGCCTCTTCGGCCGCATCGCGCGCCTGGTCGGCGGCGTCGGCGGCTTCCTCGGCCGCGTCGGCCAGATCGTCGCGGCGCGTCATGTCGTCGCCCGCGCCGCCGACCTGCCCGGCGATCTGGGAGGTGGCGTCGGCCGCGGCGTCGGCCGCATCGGCGGCGGCCTGGGCGGAAGCCGCCGCAGCCACGTCGCCGGTGACTTCGGCATTCTGCGCGGCCTGCTGCGCCTCGGCTGCCGATTCGGCGGCGTCGCGGGCCGAGTGTTCGGCCTGGTCGGCGTTGGAGCAGGCAGCCAGGCCGGTGGCCAGGGCAATGGCAAGAAGGGTCTTGGTGGCAGTCATCAATTTGGTCTCCTGTCTCGACGCTCGCTGCGCCGTCGGGATCGACTGTGCCGGGGGCCATGTGGGCATCGCGCGAACGCCGCCGCCCCCGCGCCGCTGCCGTTCAGTTTCAGGGGCCAGAACGCAGATCGCCCCGGCGCGCAGGGCGGGCCGGGGCGATACAGGCGGCGGCGAGCGCCCGCAGGCGCCGGGCGCGGCTCAGTCGATGTCGAGGAAGGAACGCAGCTGCTCGGAGCGGCTGGGGTGGCGCAGCTTGCGCAGCGCCTTGGCCTCGATCTGGCGGATGCGCTCGCGGGTGACGTCGAACTGCTTGCCCACTTCCTCGAGGGTGTGGTCGGTGTTCATGTCGATGCCGAAGCGCATGCGCAGCACCTTGGCTTCCCTCGGCGTCAGCCCGGCGAGCACGTCGCGCACGGTCTCGGACAGGTTGATGTTGGTCGTCGCCTCCACCGGGGACTCCACGTTGGTGTCCTCGATGAAATCGCCCAGGTGCGAGTCCTCGTCGTCGCCGATCGGCGTCTCCATGGAGATCGGCTCCTTGGCGATCTTCATCACCTTGCGGATCTTGTCCTCTGGCATGTCCATTTCCTTGGCCAGCTCCTCCGGCGTGGCCTCGCGGCCGTACTGCTGGAGCATCTGGCGGGAAATGCGGTTGAGCTTGTTGATCGTCTCGATCATGTGCACCGGGATGCGGATGGTGCGGGCCTGGTCGGCGATCGAACGCGTGATCGCCTGGCGGATCCACCAGGTGGCATAGGTCGAGAACTTGTAGCCGCGGCGGTATTCGAACTTGTCCACGGCCTTCATCAGGCCGATGTTGCCTTCCTGGATCAGGTCCAGGAACTGGAGGCCGCGGTTGGTGTACTTCTTGGCGATGGAGATCACCAGGCGCAGGTTGGCCTCGACCATCTCCTTCTTGGCCTTGCGCGCCTTGGCTTCGCCATAGGCCATCGCACGGTTGATCTCCTTCAGGTCGGCCAGCGTGACCATCATCGCCTTCTCGACCGCGAGGGTGGCTTCCTGCTCGGCGACGATCTGGTCCTTGACCTCGCGCATGCCGCTGGACCACTTCTGCTTGCGCTTGAGCACCTCGTCCACCCAGCCCAGGTTGGTCTGGTTGCCTTCCCAGGCGCGGATGAAGTCCTTGCGCGGCATCTTCGCCACGCGCGTGGACAGGTCCAGGATGCGGCGCTCGTGGTCCTTGATCTGGCCGACCACGTCGCGCAGCTTGCGCACCAGGGTATCGGTCAGCGGGAGCGGCAGCTTGAAGGTGGTGAAGATCTCCGCCATTTCCTCGCGCAGCTTCAGCACCGGCTTGGCTTCGGCGCCGCTCTTGGCGTAGGTCTTCTGGAACTTGGTGTACAGCGCGGCCAGCGCTTCCATGCGGCGCGCGACCTCGGCCGGATCGGGACCGGTCGGGCCGGCTTCCTCGGCATCGGCGTCGGCGTCGTCCTCTTCCTCCTCGGCATCCGCGTCGTCGGCGGCATCCTCCGCGTCGGCCGCGACCGGCGCCTCGGCGGCGGGCTCCTCGAGGTCGTTGAAGCCGACCACCAGTTCGGCCAGGCGCTTCTTGCCGGCCTTGTGCAGCTCGTAGTCCTCCAGCAACAGCTGCACCGACCAGGGGAAGCTGGCCAGCGAGGCCAGCATCTGGTTCAGGCCTTCCTCGATGCGCTTGGCGATCGCGATCTCGCCCTCGCGGGTCAGCAGCTCGACCGTGCCCATCTCGCGCATGTACATGCGCACCGGGTCGGTGGTGCGGCCACCCTCGGCGTCGAGCGCGGTCAGCGTGGCGGCCGCTTCCTCGGCCGCGGTGTCGTCGACCTCGCGGTTGCCGGTGGAGTCGCCGGTCAGCAGCAGGGATTCGACATCGGGCGCGATCTCATGGACCTCGATGCCCATGCCGTTGATCATGCCGATGATGTCCTCGATCTGCTCTGGATCGACGAGATCGTCGGGCAGGTGGTCGTTGACTTCGGCGTAGGTCAGATAGCCCTGTTCTAGCCCCTTGGAGATCAGGAGCTTGATGTCGGACTGTTCGGCTGGACGTTCGTTCGCCATGAGGCGCGCACCGGGGGAAATAGTGAACCCGTAATTATACCATCGCAGGCCGCTCGGATCCGGCGCGGGCCGCGTGGGACCCGGCCGCAGCGACCGGGGTCCGGTCATGATGGGGCCGGTTTTCCCGGTTTCCAGCGCTGCCGGGCGGGGACACGGTCCCGGACAGGGTCCTCCGCGCCGGATCAGGCACGCAGCAGGAAGGTGACCGGGCCGTCGTTGACCAGTTCCACGGCCATGTGGGCGCCGAAGCGGCCGGTTTCCACCGGCCCGGCGTGGCGGCCGCGGCATTCAGCCAGCAGCCGGTCGAAGACCGCCTGCGCCTGCGCGGGCGCTGCCGCGGTGCTGAAGCCCGGGCGCATGCCCGAGCGGGTGTCGGCGGCCAGGGTGAACTGGCTGACCAGGAGCAGCCCGCCCCCGGTATCGGCCAGCGACCGGTTCATGCGCCCGGCCGGATCGGCGAAGACGCGGTATCCCAGCAGCCGCTCGGCCATGCGGGCCACCTGCGCCGGCCCGTCCCCCGGCTCGACCCCCACCAGCGCCAGCAGGCCCGGGCCGATGCGCCCGACGATCTCGTCGTCCACGCCGACGCTGGCCCGGGTGACGCGCTGGATGAGGCAAAGCATGGCGACATGACTCCTGCTGCGGCCCCGCGGCCGGACGAGCGCGAGCCTACGGCTTTGCCCGCCTGCGCGCAGCCCCGCCGAGCCGCCGAGCCGCCGCGCCCGCGCAGCCCGACCCCGCGCCCGTGGCCCTCGCTACACTTGTCGGGTGAACGACTTCCTCGCCGGCCTCCTGTATGCGATTGCCGCGGCCATCGGGCGCCTGCCCTGGCCCGCGCTGCGGCGCCTGGGCGACGTGCTGGCCTGGCTGTGGCTGCGGACCGGCGCGCGCGAGAGCAAGGTCGCGCTGCGCAACCTGGAGCTGGCCTACCCGGACTGGCTGCCCGCCCAGCGCGCGGACTGGCGCTGGCGGATCCTGCGCTCCACGGGCCTGCAGACCCTGCAGACCCTGCGGCTGTGGACCCGGCCCCATGCCGAGAACCTGACGCTGATCACCGAGATCCACGGCGAGGACCTGTTCGACGCGGCACTGGCGTCCGGGCGGGGGCTGATCGTGGCCGCGCCGCACTTCGGCAACTGGGAACTGCTCAACCAGTGGCTGGCGGCCAAGACCCCGCTCGCGATCCTCTACAAGCCGCCGGAGTCGGCGATCGGCGAGGCCTTCCTGCGCCGCGTGCGGGCCGATGCGGATGCCGGGCGCATCACCCAGGTACGCGCCGAGGGCGCCGGCGTGCGCCAGCTCTACAAGCGGCTGCAGGCAGGCGGCGTGGTCGGCATCCTGCCCGACCAGCAGCCCAAGGGCGGCGACGGCGAGTTCGCGCCCTTTTTCGGCGTGCCCGCCTCGACCATGACCCTGCTCGGCCGGCTGGCCGGCCGCAGCGGCGCCACCGTGCTGTTCGCCTGGTGCGAGCGCATCGGTGCGGGGCCGGCGCACGCGCTGCGCATCATGGAGGCCTCGCCCGGGATCGGCGCTAGCGATGCGCGGGTCGCTACCGCCGCGCTCAATGCCGACGTCGAGCGCATCGCGCGACGCGATCCGGCCCAGTACCAGTGGACCTACAAGCGGTTCAAGGCGCAGCCGCCGGGCGCCCGCGTGCCCAACCCCTACGCGGACCTGGAAGGCCGGTGAGCGCGGCCATGCCGGCCGGGGATCCGACGCCCGCACCGCAGGGACCCGGCTGGCAGCCGTTGCCGGCGCGTGCGCGCTGGCTGTTCCTCCTTGGCGGCGCGCTCGGCAACGCGGTCCTGGCGCTGGCCCTGCTCGTGCCCATCGGCCTGCTGCTCGAGACGGCGGTGGCCCTGCCGCTGGCGCTGGCGGTGCTGGTCCTGCTGCCGGCGCTCGGCGCCTGGGCCGGCGCGCGCCGTTACGCCTGGACCCGCTGGCGCCTGGATGGCGATGGCTATGCGCTGCGACGCGGACGGCTGTGGCGCCGCGAGACCTTCGTGCCCAGGTCGCGGGTGCAGCACCTGGACATCCGCCACGGCCCGATCGAACGCCGCTTCGGGTTGTCGACCCTGGTGATCCATACCGCCGGCACCCGCGACAATGCGGTGGTCACCTCCGGACTCGACGCGGGCGAGGCGGAGCGGCTGCGCGACCACCTGGCGCGCTGGATCGAAGCCGACGACGACGATGACGCCTGAGCCGGCGGCAGCGTCCCTTTCCGCGGAGCGCCGCCTGCATCCGTGGTCGTGGCTGTTCGTGCTGCTCGGCTCGCTGCGCCAGTTCCTGCTGCCGCTGGCGGTGCTGGTGGTGTTCGGCGGCCGCCGCGACGAGGGTTACCAGCTGGCGGCGGCGGGCGTGGCGGTCGTGTGCCTGGCGCTGCTGTCGGTCTGGCGCTACTTCACCTACCGCTACCGGATCGAGGGCGACAGCCTGGTGATCCGCAGCGGCCTGTTCGAACGCAGCCTGCGCCAGGTGCCGTTCTCGCGCATTCACAACGTGGAGTTGCGCCAGACCCTGCTGCACCGCCTGTTCGACGTGGCCGAGGTGAAACTCGAATCGGCCGGCGGCACCAGGCCCGAAGCGCAGATGCGGGTGCTGCAGCTGGACGATGCCCTGGCGCTGGAGCGGCTGATCCGGCACAGCGCGCGCGATGGCGCCGCCGCGCCGGAGGATCTGGCGCCGGCCGGGGACGGGCCGTCGCGCGTCCTGCTGTCGCTGCCGCTGCCCGAGATCGTGCGGCTGGGCCTGGTGTCCAACCGCGGCATGGTGGTGGTTGGCGCGGCCTTCGCCCTGGCCTGGCAGGTGCTGCCGGACAACGCACTGCGCCAGGCGGTGGCGCTGGGGCGCCGCGAACTGTCGGGCTATGCCGGCCAGCTCAATGGCGGCTGGACCACCACCCTGCTCGCCGGCACGGCCCTGGTCCTGCTCGCGCTGGTGCTGGTACGTGCGTTCTCGGTGCTGCTGGCGGTCGTGCGCTACCACGGCTTCACCCTGCGCGAGCATGGACGCCGCCTGACCGTGGAGCACGGGCTGTTCTCGCGCGTGCGCAGCAGCGTGTCGCGTCGCCGCATCCAGGCCTGGACGCTGCGCGAGGGCCTGCTGCACCGCGTGTTCGCGCGGCGCTCGCTGTCGATCGACATCGCCGGCTCGCAGGGCGCCCAGGACCAGGGCCAGCGCCGCGATCCGCCGGAACTGGCGCCGATCGCGACCCCCGCCGCCTGCGACGCGCTGCTGCGGCACCTGCTCGACGACGCCGACTGGCCGCCGCCGCACTGGCGCCCGCTGCACCGGCACGCCTGGGTGCGGCTGCTCCCGGGCAATGTGGCCTTCGCCGCGCTGCTCGTCGCCGGCCTGGGCTGGTTCCTCGGCGCCTGGGGGCTGCTCGGTCTGCTGTGGCTGCCCTGGGGCTGGCTGCTGGCGGTGCGCGAGGCGCGTTTTGCCGGTTACCACGCCGACGCGCGCCTGGTGGCAGTCCGCGAGGGCTGGTGGGCCCGGCACTGGCGCTTTGCCGGGATCGACCGGCTGCAGGCGCTGCAACTGCGCCAGTCGCCGCTGGACCGCTGCTTCGGCATGGCCTCGCTGTGGCTGGATACCGCAGGCGCCGGTGCCGGCGCGCCCCCGCTGCGCGTGCGCTGGCTGCCGCTGGACGAAGCCCGCGCGCTGCACCTGCGACTCGCCCGCGAAGTCGCGCGGCGCCCGCTGCGCTGGTAGCCCTCAGCGCATCGGCGGCTGGGCCGCGAGCTCCAGGAACAGGCGTTCGTAGGCCGCGTTCATCCGCTCGCGGCTGTACCTGGCCACGGCCGCCGCACGCGCGGCCTGCGCCAGCCCCGTGGCCAGCGCATCGTCGCGCAGCAACCGCTCCAGCGCGTCGGCCAGCGCCGGAGCATCGGCCTCGGGCACGAGCAGGCCGTCCACGCCATCGTCGATCACCTCGCGCACGCCGGGCACGGCGCTGCCGATCACCGCGCAGCCGGCCGCCATGCCCTCGATCAGGGCCAGCGGCATGCCTTCGTAATGCGTGCTCAGCACTGCGATGCGGTGCGACATCAGCAGTTCCGGCACGTTGCGGACCACGCCCAGGAAGCGCACCTGGGAATCGAGCCCGAGTTCGGTGGCCAGGCGCTCCAGCGGCCCCCGGTGCAGGCGCTTGCCGCCGCCGGCCAGCAGCAGTGGCGGCCTCAGGCCACGCCCGGCCAGCAGCGCCAGCGCCTGCAGCAAGGTGGCGTGGTCCTTCTGCCGGGAAAAGCGCGCGACCATCACGATGCCTGCGACGCGCCCGGCAAGCGGATGCGCGCCGGCGTCGGCGAAGGGCTCCAGGCGGATGCCGTTGGGGATGGCCATGGTGCGCGAGGCGGGCATGCCCAGCGCGAGCAGGGCCTGGCGCACGCCCTCCGAGCAGCCGACGATGCGCGAGGTCCGCGCCGCCAGCCAGCGCGTCTGCGCCAGCCGCCAGCGGGTGTAGCGCTCACGGGTGTTGTGCTCCACGTGCACCAGGTGCGGCACGCCGGCGAGCAGTCCGGCATAGCGCCCCCACAGATGCTCGCTGAAGCCGTGGGCGACCAGCACGTCGGGCCGGAACTCGCGGCACAGCCGGGCCAGCGCCAGCACGGTCGCCGCATGCGACCAGCCCGGCACCACCCGCAGCGGCGTGCCGGCCGCTTCCAGCTCCGCGATCCGCGCCGGGTCGGCGCGCCGCTTGCGCCGCAGCACCAGCAGCGGCTGCACGGGACCGCCGCCCATCGCCGCCCGGGTCAGCTGGATCGCGACCTGGGTGGCGCCGCCGGAAAATCCGCCGGTGACGAAATGCAGGACACGGACGCGCTGGACCGGGGTCATGGCCGGGGGCTCGGGAACGGGCCGCATACGATACCGTCAGCGCGCGCCGCCCGTAGCCACGCCGGCGCCGCCACGCACGTGCGGCGCGGCGGACGAACAGGCGTGCGCGGGGATCAGTGCAGCCAGCCGCGTTTGTCGAGGCTGCGACCGGCGCGCCAGCTGCGCAGCCGCCAGCCGCGTGCGCGGTACTGGGCCAGCAGTGCGGGCAGGCCCTGCGGAAAGGCTTCGGCGATGGCCGCGCGGCACTCGCGCACCAGCGCCTCGTCGTCGACGGGCAGCTTGCGCGCCAGCGAGGCGAAGGTGCGCAGGCAGAAATAGTCGAGCGCCTGGCGCGCACGCGGCGAGACCCCCGTCAGGGCCAGGATGCCGCGCCGGAACTCGCGCAGGGAACACAGCAGGTCGCGCGACTTGTCCGGCGTCATGCTCGCCATGATGCTGTCGCCGCGCTGCCGGTAGCCGACCCACACGGACGGGACATGGCACCAGCGCCGCACGCCGCCGACCAGCGCCGGGATCACGGCGATGTCCTCGAAGCAGCGCCCTTCGGGGAAACGTGCGCCGCGCCAGGCCTCGAGCGTGGCGATCTTCGACCACGCATGCAGCTGGCGCCCCTCCAGCAGGCCCGACAGCAGCGCGCTGCGGTCGTCGGAACAGCCGGCCCGGCCGGCGAACGAACGCCGGTGCAGTTCGCCGCGCAGGCGGTGGCGCAGACCGAAGCGCTGGCGCAGCAGCCTGAAGTCGCACAGCACCAGGTCGGGGGCGTCGCGCTCGAGCACCGCGCGCAGGCCGGCGATCGCGCCGGGCATCAGCACGTCGTCCGAGTCCAGGAACCAGACATGGCCGCCGCGCGCCTCGTCCAGGGCGGTGTTGCGCGCCGCCGACAGGCCGCGGTTGACGGGGTGCGCCACGCAGCGGATGCGGCCGGGGTGGGCCGCCTGCAGCCGCCGCACCACGTCCATCGACGCATCGGGCGAGGCATCGTCGACGACGACGATCTCGACCCCGGCATCGGCCTGCGACAGCACCGAGCCGAGGCATTCGCCGATGTAGGCCTCGACCTTGTAGACCGGGACCAGGACGCTCAACCAGGGCAGCGCGGGGGTGGGCATCGGACGCCAGGCGGTGACGGAGGCGGGGCGAGTCTACATCGCGGCCGAGCGCCGGGCAGGGTCGCCATTCAGCCCGCCTTGCGCAGGCGCGCGTAGAAGAAGCCGTCCATGCCCGATTCGCCCGGCAGGCGCTGGCGACCCTGCCCCGCGGCATGGCCGTAAGCCTCGTCCAGCGGCTCGGCGCGGGCATCGGATGTGCGCGCGAGGAAGTCGTCCACTTGGACGGCGTTCTCGGCCCGCAGGATCGAGCAGGTCGCGTACACCAGGCGGCCGCCCGGCGCCAGCAGCGGCCACAGCGCATCGAGCAGCCGCGCCTGCAGCGCGGTCAGGGCGGCAAGGTCGGCCTCGCGCCGGTGCAGGAGCACATCCGGCTGGCGGCGCACGATGCCGGTGCCCGAGCAAGGCGCATCGAGCAGGATCGCGTCGAAGGGCTGGCCCTGCCACCAGGCCGCGGTGTCGCTGGCGTCGGCGGCGATCAGCGAGGCCTGGCCGAGGAGGCCGAGGCGCTCGAGCGTGTCGCGCACCCGGCGCAGGCGGCGCGCATCGACATCGATGGCGGTCAGGCGCAGCTGCGGATCGCGCTCGAGCAGATGCGCGGACTTGCCGCCGGGTGCCGCGCAGGCATCCAGCACGCGCGCGCCGGCCGCCGGCGACAGCGCATCGGCCACGCGCTGGGCCGCGGCATCCTGCACCGAGACATCGCCCTGGGCGAAGCCCGGCAGCGTGGTCGGCGAGACCGGAGCGTCGATGCGGATCGCATCGGGCAGCCCTGCGGGCAGGACATGGGCGATGCCCGCCTCGTGCAGTCGCTCGGCATAGTCCTGGCGCGCGACCCGCGTGCGGTTGACGCGCAGCCAGGTCGGGCCCGGCACGGCGCTGGCGTCGAACACCGCGTCCGCCTGCTCCGGCCAGTCGGCGCGCACGCGTTCGCGCAGCCACGCCGGCCACGCGTCCTCCATCCGCCCGGCGGGCAGGCCCTCGCGCTGGGCCCGCCGCAGCAGGGCGTTGGCCAGGGCGGCCTGGTGGCTGCGGCCCATCGCCCGTGCCGCGTCGACCGTCGCGGCCAGCGCCGCATGCGCCGGCAACTGCAGCGGATCGAGCTGGGCGAAACCGACGTACAGCAGCGCGCGCAGCGGCGCGTCGCGGCGCGACAGCGGCCTGGGCATCCAGGCCGCGAGCGCCGCCTCGTAACGCGGCCGGTTGCGCAGCGCGGCGAAGCAGATGGCCTCGACCAGGGCACGATCGCGCGGATCGGCGATCGTCGGCAGCGCGGCAGCCAGCTCGGCCTTGAGCGAGCGGCCCTGCAGCACCGCGTGCAGGATGCGGGCCGCGGCCACGCGCACGGCGGCGCCGGTTCCGGAGTTCATCATCATCGTCCTGGCCGGTGGTCCGGCACGCATTGTGGACCGGGCGGCAGTCGCGCCGCGTGGGTCGAGGGCGTGGCCCCGATGGCGGAGATGCGCATGGCGCGGGACCGGGCTATCGCGGCCCGGCCAGGTCGCGCCGTGCGTTGAGATAGTCGGCCGCGGTCACCACCTTGCCGCCAGCACGCTGCAGCGCGCGGATCCGCAGGGCACCCTCGCCGCAGGCCACGTCGATACCGCCGCGGCCGGCGGCGATCACCGTGCCGGGGCTGGCGCGATGGGCCAGCGGCAGGGCGACCGCGCCATGGATGCGCAGCACCTCGCCGGCCACCTCCGCCTCGGCCACCGGCCAGGGCAGGTAGGCGCGCACCTTGCGGGCGAGCAGTCCGGCCGGCTGCTGCCAGTCCAGGCGCGCCTCGGCCTTCTCGAGCTTGTGCGCGTAGGTCGCGCCCTCGCTGGGCTGCACGCGCGGGGCGGGACGCATGCCCGCGCGCAGCAGCGCCAGGCCGTCGCCCAGCACCTGCGCGCCGAGCTCGGCCAGGCGCGCATGCAGCTGGCCGGCGGTCTCGTCCGCGGCGATCGGCGTGGACTGCGACAGCAGGACCGGGCCGGTATCCAGCCCCTGCTCCATCTGCATCAGGCACACCCCCGTCTCGGCATCGCCGGCCTCGATGGCGCGCTGGATCGGCGCCGCGCCGCGCCAGCGCGGCAGCAGCGAGGCGTGCACGTTCCAGCAGCCGTAGCGCGGAATGGCCAGCACTTTCGGCGGCAGCAGCAGGCCGTAGGCGACCACCACCATCAGGTCCGGCTGCAGCGCCCGCAGCGCAGTGCGCGCCTCGACGGTGCGCAGGCTCTGCGGCTGCAGCACCGGCAGGCCCAGTTCGAGCGCCGCCTGCTTGACCGGCGACGCCGCCAGCCCGCGTCCCCGGCCGGCAGGCCGGTCCGGCTGGGTGTAGACGGCCACCACCTCGCCGCGTGATGCGGCCACGCGCAGCGAGGGAACGGCGAAGTCGGGGGTACCGGCGAAGACGATGCGCATTGGGGAGTCCGGCGGGGATGGAGGTGGGTCGGTCCGGCTGGCCCGCGGCAGCCGGCCATGGCACACGGCGCTCCGCGTAGCGCAAGCGCCGACGCCACGCTCGCGGCCCGGCGCCCGGCCGGCGCCAGGAGTGCGGGCGCCGCTTCGCGCCGTGCGCGGCCGCCCGGCCGCGCGCCGGACGCCTGGTCGCTAGTCGCGGCCCTTGCGCAGCTTGTCGAGCTTCTTGATCGCCCGGTCGCGCTTGAGCGGCGAGAGGTAATCGATGAACAGCTTGCCGTCGAGATGGTCGATCTCGTGCTGCACGCAGGTTGCCAGCAGCCCGTCCACGCGCAGTTCGAACGGCTTGCCGTGCCGGTCCAGGGCCTCGACCACCACGCCATCGGCGCGGGTCACGTCGGCGTAGATGCCGGGAATCGACAGGCAGCCTTCCTGGTGCACGCGCAGGTCGGTAGCGCGTTCGCGGATCTGCGGATTGACGAACACCAGCGGCTGGTCGCGCCCCTCGGTGACGTCGATGACCATGAAGCGCTGGTGGGTATCGATCTGCGTGGCAGCCAGCCCGATGCCCGGCGCTTCGTACATCGTCTGGAACATGTCGTCGAGCAGCCGCTGGAACGCGGCATCGGCGAACGTGTCCGCGTCGACGGGCCGGGCCACGGTCCGCAGCCTGGGGTGGGGATATTCGAGGATCGGGAGCAGGGCCATGGCGGAAAGGTGGCAGCGGTCACAACCGCGCGGAATGGCCTGCCATTGTAGCGCCCCGCAGCTTGCAACCGGTCGCCACTTGTACGCTATAGTGCGGTCGCTGCACGGGGAAATCTCAAGGGGAGCAATTAGATGGCCCGTATGCTTAAGCGCCTGTCTCAGGGGCTACGCACGACGTGCGTGGTCGCATTGATGACGGTGGCCACCTACGCGACCGCACAGACCATGCGCGGTGATCATCCCGATACCTATGTCGTCGTCCGGGGGGACACGCTGTGGGATATCGCCGGCCGGTTCCTGCAACGTCCCTGGCTGTGGCCGGAGATCTGGCAGGCCAACCCGCAGATCCACAATCCGCACCTGATCTATCCGGGTGACGTGATCAGCCTGGCCTACCTCAACCGCGTGACCGCGACGCCGGGCCAGCGCGAGGCGACCGTGCAGCCGATCGATGCGATCCCGCTGTCGGACGTCGAGGCCTTCCTCAAGGACCTGCGCGTGGTCGATGCGTTCGAGCATCTGCCCTATGTGGTGGGCCTCGAGGAAGACCGGCTGCGCGCCACCCAGGGCCAGGTCGCCTACATCCGCGGCCTGCCCGAGGCCACGCCCGGCCAGCGCTACGCCGTGGTGCGCCCGACGGTGCGCTACACGCACCTGGAACGCAGGGGCCTGTGCTGCGACCTGTTCCACAAGGACGACCTCGATTTCCGCGGCAAGCGCACCGTCGACTTCGAGCAGTACTGGACCAACGTGGTCATGCCCGACAAGGGTCAGGAACTGCTGGGCTACGAACTGCAGCGGGTCAACGTCGGCACGGTCACCCGTGGCGAGGTGGGCGGCATCCAGGCCAGCACCCTGCTGCTGGACGAGACCGGCCGCGAGGTGCGCGTCGGCGACCGCCTGATCCCGGTCGACGCCCAGCCCTACGACCTGCAGTTCTTCCCGCACCCGCCGGCGCAGCAGCTCGAGTACGGCCGGGCCCGCGTGCTGGCCGTGGCCGACACCCTGTCCCACGGCGGCCCGCGCGACGTGGTGGTGCTGTCGGTCGGCGCCCGCGAGGGCGTGGACAACGGCACCGTGTTCTCGCTCTGGCGCGAGGGCACCCAGGCCGTGGACCGCGTGCAGAAGGGGCCCGACCGCGATGCCGATACCGTGTTCTTCGAGAACAAGGTGCGCCTGCCCGACGAGTTCGCCGGCCATGCGATGGTGTTCCGCACCTACGACAAGGTCAGCTACGCGCTGGTGATGGACAGCGTCAAGCCCACCCGCATCGGCTACCACCTCAAGCATCCCGACGCGCCCTACTGACGACGCGGGGTTTTCCGACACACCACAGCGACGGCGCCTTCGGGCGCCGTCGCCGTATGCGCGGCACGCTGCGGGGCATGACGCCCGACGACCTCGCCCTGCTGCGACTGATCGGCTGCGGCGGCGCCAGCGCGCCGCGCCGCCGCCTGCTGGAACGCCATCCCGGCCCCTGTGCCGCGCTCGCGGCCGGACATGGCGCCTGGCGCGAGGCGGGGCTGGACGACGGCCAGAGGCGCGCGCTGGGCGCCCCGGACACGCTGCCACCGGCCTGGACCGCGTGGCTCGAGCACCCCCGCCACCGCCTGCTCGGCTGGCACGATCCGGACTACCCCGCCCTGCTGCGCCGCGCAACCAACCCGCCGCTGGCGCTGTTCGTGGCCGGCGACGCCGACCTGCTATGGCATCCGGCCGTGGCCGTGGTCGGGACCCGCGCCCCCACCGCTGCCGGTCGCGAGCACGCCCGCGACTTCGCCACCGCCTTCGCCCGCGCCGGGCTCGCGGTGTGCAGCGGCCTGGCCGCCGGCATCGACACCGCCGCCCACCACGCCAGCCTCGAGGCCGGGGGGATCACCGTGGCCGTGCTCGGCAGCGGCATCGACGTCCCCTACCCGCGCGCCAACGCCGGCCTGCACCGCGCGATCGTCGAGCGCGGCGCGGTGGTGAGCGAGCATCCACCCGGCACGGGCGCGCGCCGCGAGCACTTCCCCGCGCGCAACCGGATCATCGCCGGCCTGGCGCTGGGCAGCCTGGTGATCGAGGCCGCGCAGCGCTCGGGGGCGCTGATCACCGCGCGCCTGGCGGCGGAAGCCGGACGCGAGGTCTTCGCCCTGCCCGGCTCGGTGCGCAACCCGATGGCGCGCGGCTGCCACCGGCTGCTGCGCGAGGGCGCCAGCCTGGTCGAGGGTCCCGGCGAGGTGGCCGCGGCGCTGGCGCCGGTCGCCGCGACCCTGGCCGACGCCTTGCGCCAGCGCCTGCTCGCCCCCATCCCCTTGTGTGCGGACGCCACGCACGGGTCCGCGGGAGGTGCCGCCCCGGAGGATCCGGACTACCAGCGATTGTGGTCGGCCCTGTGCCACGACCCAAGCCCTATGGATGAACTGCTGGAGCGCACTGGATTGACGACCGCGGAAGTGTCGTCCATGCTCCTGCTCATGGAGCTGGATGGCCGCGTCGTGCACGAGCACGGCCGGTATTCCCGAAAGTCCTGACTCATCGCGCCTACGGGCGCAGGCCGGGGGAAATGAAAGAGAGCATCCTGGACGTCCTGCTCTACCTGTTCGAACACTATTTCAGTGAAGACGCGGACCTGGTCCGCGACCGCGACTCCCTCCAGACCGGCCTGCTCGGGGCCGGATTCAGCCCGGCGGAAATCAGCAAGGCCTTCGACTGGCTCGACGCGCTGGCCCATCAGCGGCCCGGCGCCGGGGTCGCGCGCGCGGACGGCCCGGTCAGGCTGTACGCCGGCCCGGAGCTGGACAAGCTCGATGTCGACTGCCGCGGCTTCCTGCTGTTCCTGGAACAGCACGGGGTGCTCGACGCCGGCCAGCGCGAGCTGGTCCTGGACCGGGCGATGGCGCTGGACCAGGACGAGCTGGACCTGGACGACCTGAAGTGGGTGGTCCTGATGGTGCTGTTCAACCAGCCCGGGATGGAAGCGGCCTACGCCTGGATGGAAACCCAGATGTTCGCCGACGAGCCCGAGCCGGTGCACTGACCCGCGGCGCCGCGATCCGCGGCGCCGGGTCGCTGTCCGGTGACACATGCGGGTCGCCGGCGGCGACCGGGTCCGGCCCAAACCGTGGCCGCGGTCGCGGTTCCCGCCGCAACCGGGGTGACCGTGGCCGCTGCGGCGCCCCCGGCTTGCTTGACACCGCCATGCGCGCCGTGATTCCACTATAAATAGAGCGCCGTCCTGGGATGGCGCGATTCGTGCGCCCGGGACCTCCCGGGCGTCGTGTTCTTCACACCCCACACAGGGCGCGGCCGCCACGGGCCCGCCCGGAATCCGCACCCGATGCCCAAGCAGCTGCTCATCGTCGAATCGCCGGCCAAGGCCAAGACGATCAACAAGTACCTCGGCAAGGACTTCCAGGTCCTCGCCTCGTACGGCCATGTCCGCGACCTGGTTCCCAAGGAGGGCGCCGTCGATCCCGACGACGGCTTCCGCATGCGCTACGAGCTGATCGAGCGCAACGAAAAGCATGTCGAGGCGATCGCCAAGGCCGCGCGCGCGGCCGACGGCATCTGGCTGGCGACCGACCCGGACCGCGAGGGCGAGGCGATCAGCTGGCACATCGCCGAGATCCTGAAGGAGCGCGGGCTGCTGGAAGGCAAGGCCCTGCAGCGGGTGGTGTTCACCG
>Ga0233365_1000399_pt1 | contig 20290 bp, 23 predicted proteins | sample ElkDunMinimDraft_27_FD_191535 | JGI IMG/M metagenome (GOLD analysis project Ga0233365, IMG submission 191535) | Fecal eukaryotic communites from dung pellets of Tule Elk in California, USA - Elk Dung C36 | ecosystem: Host-associated > Mammals > Digestive system > Large intestine > Fecal | place...
GCTCTCGACGCCGCCGAGGGATTCGGCCAGGGTGAACAGGCGGGTGCGTTCGCAGAAGCGCTTCGCGGCCTCGAAGCCGCCCTTGAGCCGGAACGAGACCATGCCGCCGAAGCCGTCCATCTGGCGCCTGGCGAGTTCGTGCTGCGGATGCGAGGCAAGGCCCGGGTAGATCACGTCCTTGACCGCGTCGTGTCCCTGCAGGAACCCCGCGATCGCCTGCGCGTTTTCGCAGTGCGCCCTCATGCGCAGGTGCAGGGTCTTGAGGCCGCGCAGCGCGAGGAAACTGTCGAACGGGCCCTGCACGGCGCCGGCCGAGTTCTGCAGGAAGGCCATGCGCTCGGCGAGGTCCGCGTCGTCGCCGACCACGACCATGCCGCCGACCATGTCCGAATGCCCGTTGAGGTACTTGGTCGCCGAGTGCATGACGATGTCGGCGCCAAGCCGCAGCGGGCGCTGCAGCATGGGCGAGGCGAAGGTGTTGTCGACCACCACAAATGCGCCGTGGCGCTGCGCGATCTGCGAGATCGCGGCGATGTCGACGATCTTCAGCAGCGGATTGGTCGGCGTCTCGATCCAGACCAGCTTCGTCTTCGGCGTCAGCGCGGCCTCGAACAGGGCCGGGTCGGTCATGTCGACGAAGCTGAAGTCCAGCCCGGCGCTGCGCCGGCGGACGCGCTCGAACAGGCGGAAGCTGCCGCCGTACAGGTCGTCCATCGCCACGACATGGTCGCCGCTGTCGAGCAGCTCCAGGATCGTGGCCGTGGCGGCCATGCCCGAGGCGAACGCGAATCCGCGGCTGCCGCCCTCCAGCTCCGCCACGCAGCGCTCATAGGCGAAGCGCGTGGGGTTGTGGGTGCGCGAGTACTCGAAGCCCTGGTGCACGCCCGGGCTGGTCTGTGCGTAGGTCGAAGTCGCGTAGATCGGCGGCATGACCGCCCCGGTGGAGGGGTCGGGCGACTGCCCGGCATGGATCGCCAGGGTTCCCGGCCCCCATGCTGCCGTATCCACCGCGTCGCGGGGGTCCGTCATGTTCGCCGAATCCGTTCAATGCAGGGGGCGGGATTCTAGCATCGCTGAACGCCGGGCCCGGGACCTACTGCACCCGCCTTCGCAGCCAGTTCAGCAGGTCGATGCGGGTGATCAGGCCCAGGAAACGGTCGCCGTCCACGACGATGGCGACGTGGCCGCGGTCGAACACCGGCAGCAGCGACTCGACCGGCGACTCGACGTCGAGGATGTCGAGTTTGCGCACCATCGCGGTGGAGACCGGGTCGCGGAAGCGGGCCTCGTCGCCGTACACGTGCAGCAGCACGTCGCTTTCGTCCAGGATGCCGACGATGTTGTCGCCGTCCATCACCGGCAACTGCGAGATCTCGTAGAGCTTCATGCGCTGGTAGGCGGTCACCAGCAGGTCGCCTGGCGCCAGCACCACGGTGTCGCGCTGCGAGTAGGGGCGCAGGATCAGGTCGCGCAGGTCGCCGTGCTGCTCGCGCTCCAGGAAGCCGTTGTCCAGCATCCAGTAGTCGTTGTAGAGCTTGGACAGGTACTTGTTGCCGGTATCGCAGACGAACACCAGCACCTTCTTGGGCGTGGTCTGCTCGCGGCAGTAGCGCAGCGCCGCGGCCAGCAGGGTGCCGGTGGACGAACCGCCGAAGATGCCTTCCTTGCGCAGCAGTTCGCGCGCGGCCAGGAAGCTCTCCTTGTCCGGGATCGCGTAGGCCTTCTTCACGCGGCTGAAGTCGGAGATCGAGGGCAGGAAGTCCTCGCCGATGCCCTCCACCATCCAGCTGCCGGACTTCTCGTTGAGCGTGCCGTCGTTGATGTACTCGGCCAGGATCGAGCCGACCGGGTCGGCCAGCACCATCTCCACGTTCGGGGCGTGCTGCGCGAAGCAGCGCGACAGGCCGGTCATGGTGCCCGAGCTGCCGCAGCCGAAGACGATGGCGTCCAGCCCGCCCACCGCCTCCATCTGCCGCAGGATCTCGGGGCCGGTGCCGTGCTCGTGCGCGGCCGGGTTGTCGGGGTTGCCGAACTGGTTGATGAAGTAGGCCCCGGGTGTCTCGGCGGCGATGCGCGCGGCCAGATCCTGGTAGTACTCCGGATGGCCCTTGGCGACGTCCGAGCGGGTGAGCACGACCTCTGCGCCCATCGCCTTGAGGTTGAAGATCTTCTCCCGGCTCATCTTGTCCGGGACCACCAGCACCAGGCGGTAGCCCTTCTGCTGGGCGACCAGCGCCAGGCCGATGCCGGTGTTGCCGGCGGTGCCCTCGACCAGGGTCGCGCCGGGCTTGAGCTCACCGCGGGCTTCGGCCGCCTCGATCATCTGCAGGCCGATCCGGTCCTTGATCGACCCGCCCGGGTTCTGGCTCTCGAGCTTGAAGTAGAGCTCGCAGGGGCCGGCGTCCAGCCGCTGCGCCTTGATGATGGGCGTGTCGGCGATGAGGTCGAGTACGGAGGAGTGGATGGTCATGCGGGATCGGCAGGCTCGGGGAAGCGCCGATTATTGCATCGCCCGGCCGTGGGCCGACCCGCGAGCGGACAGTTCACGGGCGGCGGCGACCGACGAGGATGGCCGCCGCCGCCCGTGACCTCCGGAACCTCAGTGTTGCAGAAGATCGTAGAGCCGGGTCAGGCGGTCCTTCGCGGCCAGCTTCTCGCGCTTCATCTGCGCCAGCGTGCCTTCGTCCACCGGCAGTACGCCGAGCTCGGCATCGAGCACCTTCTTGTCCAGCTCCTTGTGGCGCTGGTAGAGCTGCTTGAACTCGGGATGCCCTTTGATCAGCTTGTCGAGTTCGGCCTGGGGTTGCCCTTCGAACATGGAATCCTCCTGCAGACATGCAGACGCCCCGGCCTTGCGGCACGGGGCGTCGTGGGGTTGTACAGACCGGGGGCGAGGCGCCCGGACCGGCACACCAGGGGGCGGCGGCCGTCGCGGCCGCAGGCGGGTCCCTGGTTGGAAATCGGCTCGGTCATCGGTCTGGTTCTCGCGCCAGGTCGATGCGGGGGCATCGGCCTGCCCTTGGACCCTACTCCACCCCATCAGGGGCGACAAGGGCGATGCCGGCCGGCGCGACGGACGGGCGTCACGGAACCCGGAAGCCCGGCAGCGGGCGTTCAGCGATGTCCAGATCGGCGCGGGAGCGGCGCGCCGCTTTCAGCCCAACCCGTTGATTCTGCACGGCTTCCGCCGCAAAACCAGATCAGGGATTGGCGGCCGGTGCCTCGAGGCTGCGCAGGAGTTCCTCTTCCTGCCGCTTGAGTTCTGCGGCCCGCTGGCGGGAGGCGCGCAGGCGCGCGGCCTCGCGCGAGGACACACCCTGCAGGACGGTCTCGGCCTCCTGGCGGGCCTGGGCTTCAGCCTCGGCCGCCTCGCGCAGGCGCGCGGCCTCCTCGGCCTGGATCTGGGCCTGGATCCGCAGCCGCTCGGCTTCCTGCCGGGCGCGCGCGGCCTCGCGGCGGCTGGCCTCAAGCAGCAGGTCGGCGCGGTCGCGATCCAGGCGCTCGATCTCGCGACGGGCGAGGCCCGTGCGTGCGGCAAGCTCGGCGGTTTCGACCCGCCACTGCGCCACTTCCAGCGCGGCTGCGCGGCTGCGCGAGCGCGCGGCGGTCAGGGCATCGACCGCCTGCCGGGCCTGCAGCCGCTCCAGCGGCGCCAGGCCGCTGAGCGCGGGGTCGGCGTCCAGCGCCACCAGTCGCTGGCCCAGCGAGGCCGCGTCCTGCCCTTCGGCCGCGTGCGCCAGCGGCAGCGCGCACAGCGCGGCCAGGCAGAGGGTCAGGGTCCGAAGCCTCATGGCGCATTCTCCAGCTGCAGGCGCTGGCGCAGGTCGGCCACCTCCGCGCGACGCTGTTCCAGTTCCGCCCGCGCCGCCGCATCGCGGCTGCGCGCCAGCGCCAGGTCGGCCAGCGCCGTGGCGCGCAGCGCCAGGTCGCGTGCCTCCGCCTCGCGGCCATCGGCCATCGATGCCTGGGCCTGGCTCAGCAGCTCGCCAGCGCGCGCCAGTTCGGCAGGCGCGTACTGCTCGGCATCCGCGTCCGAGGCGCGCGACACCGATTGCCGTGCCGTGGCGAGTTCCCCGGTGGGCGGGGGCGTGGTGGCGCAAGCCGTGAGCACCAGCACGCATCCGAACACCAGTGCCTGCAGCGTGGTCCTGAAGTATGCGAAGCTTGTCGCCATTGGGGGGCCGTACCGTCTGCGGATGCGCGGCCATTGTCGACAGCCCGCGTCCGATGCGCAACGGTCGGTGCGGGTCATTGGGGATTGGTACATGGACATCGGCTATTTCCTGAAGCTGATGGCGGAAAAGAACGCGTCGGACATGTTCCTCACCACCGGCGCGCCGGTCTACATCAAGGTCGAGGGCAAGCTCCATCCGCTGGGCAACACCGGCCTGCCGCCGGGCATGGTCAAGAAGATCGCCTACTCGCTGATGGACGAGGGCCAGGTGCCGCAGTTCGAGCGCGAGCTGGAACTCAACATGGCGATCTCGGTGCAGGACTCGGGGCGGTTCCGCGTCAACGTGTTCAAGCAGCGCGGCGAGGTGGGCATGGTGATCCGCGCCATCCGCAGCACGATCCCGACCATCGAGGAGCTGCAGCTGCCGCAGGTGCTCAAGGACATCATCATGGCCCCGCGTGGCCTGGTGCTGATCGTGGGCTCGACCGGCTCGGGCAAGTCGACGTCGCTGGCCTCGATGATCGACTACCGCAACAGCACGAGCTCGGGCCACATCCTCACCATCGAGGACCCGATCGAATACCTGCACAAGCACAAGAAGTCGATCGTCAACCAGCGCGAGGTGGGCCTGGACACCCATGCCTTCCACAACGCGCTGAAGAACGCGATGCGCGAGGCGCCTGACGTCATCCTGATCGGCGAGATCCTCGACGCGACCACAATGGAGGCGGCGATCGCCTTCGCCGAGACCGGCCATCTGTGCCTGGCGACGCTGCACTCCAACAACGCCGACCAGACCATCGAGCGCATCCTCAACTTCTTCCCCGAGGCCGCGCACAAGAACGTGCTGATGAACCTGGCGCTGAACCTGCGCGCGGTGATCTCGCAGCGCCTGGTGGTCGGGGTGGATGGGCGCCGGCTGCCGGCCACCGAAGTGCTGATCAACACGCCGATGATCCGCGACCTGCTGCGCCGCGGCCAGGTGCACGAGATCAAGCAGGCGATGGAGGAGTCGCTCGAGGACGGGATCGAGAGCTTCGACCAGTGCCTGTTCCGGCTCTACAAGGAAGGCCGCATCGAGCGCGAGACCGCGCTGCGCGCCGCCGACTCGCGCGAAGGCCTGGACCTCAAGTTCCGCCTGTCCGAGGGCGGTAGCGGCGAGCACGATCCCTACGCGGACGTCTTCGCCACCGCCTGATTCCAGGCATCGCCGTGGCGCCTGGCTGCACTGCCCGCCCGGCGCCGCGCCAGGGACATTACCCGGAAGCCGGGCCGCTCTGCGTTGCGCGCGGGCGGCTCAGGCCTGCAACGGTGCATCGGGCTGGCGGTCGGGGGCCGCGTCGCGGAACTCCGGCAGCTCCAGGCAGGCCTGCTCGATCGCGGTGATGGTCGGATAGCGCGCCATGTCCACGCCGAAACGCCGCGCGTTGTAGACCTGCGGCACCAGGCAGCAGTCGGCGATGGTGGGGCTGAAGCCGTCGCAGAAGGTCCCCGTGGCCGGATGGTCGCGCAGCAGGGCTTCCATGGCGTCGAAGCCTTCCGCGATCCAGTGCCGGGTCCAGCTGTCGCGCTCGGCCTGCGGCACGTTCCACTCGCGCTCCAGGTAGCGCATCACCCGCAGGTTGTTCAGCGGATGCACGTCCATCGCCACCAGCTGCGCGAGCGAGCGCACGCGCTGGCGCTCGCGCGAGGTGGCCGGCAGCAGCGGCGGCGTGGGCCAGACCTCGTCCACGTACTCCAGGATCGCCAGCGACTGGCGGAACATGCGCTGGCCGTGCTGCAGGACCGGCACCAGCTTCTGCGGGTTGTTGGCGGCGAAGGCGTCGGTCAGCTGTTCGCCGCCGTCGCGCAGCAGGTGCACCGGGACGATCTCGTAGGCCAGGCCCTTGAGGTTGAGCCCGATCCGCACGCGGTAGGCCGCGCTCGATCGCCAGTACGAATACAGCCGCAGTTCTTCGCTCACCCCTGCTCCCCGAAAAGTTCCAGTGCCGCGCCCGCGTCCCGCGCGACATATGCCCACGCGGCCTTGCCCGGCCCGCCATCGTGGCGCACCGGGCATGGGCGGCAGATGCCGCCCATCGTGCCAGCCCCCCGCCCGTCAGGGCGCGGCGTAGCGCTCGATCCGCTGCTCGATCGCGCCGAAGATGCTGCCCCCGTCGCGGTCGAACATCTCGATGCGCACCCGGTCGCCGAACGACAGGAACGGCGTGACCGGCTTGCCGGTCTCGAGCGCTTCGACGGTGCGTTTTTCGGCGAAGCAGGAGGCACCCAGGGACGTGTCCTGGTTGGCGATGGTCCCCGATCCAACGAGAGTTCCGGCCGAAAGCGGACGCGTCCGCGCCGCGTGCGCGACCAGCTGGGCGAAATCGAACTGCATGTCCACGCCGGCTTCCGGTGCGCCGAACCACTCGCCATTGATATGGGTGACCAGGGGCAGGTGCAGCTTGTTGTCGCGCCAGGCATCGCCCAGCTCGTCCGGCGTCACGAACACCGGACCCAGCGCCGAGCGCGGCTTGGACTGCAGGAAACCGAAGCCCTTGGCCAGCTCGGCGGGAATCAGGTTGCGCAGGCTGACATCGTTGACCAGGCCGACCAGCTGGATGTGGGCAGCGGCCTGTTCCGGGGTGACGGCCATCGGCACGTCGCCGGTCACCACCACGATCTCGGCCTCCAGGTCGATGCCGTAGTCCTCGCTGGCCACGAGCACCGGATCGCGCGGTCCGAGGAAGCCCGCGCTGGTGGCCTGGTACATCAGCGGATCGGTGTAGAAGCTCTCCGGCACCTCGGCGCCGCGCGCGCGGCGCACGCGCTCGACGTGCGGCAGGTAGGCGCTGCCGTCGACGAATTCATAGGCGCGCGGCAGCGGCGCGGCCAGGGCATGGGGCTCGAGGTCGAACACGCCATCGGCGTCTCCGTCTTCCAGCGCCTGCGCCAACGCGTTGAGGCGCGGCGCCGCGTTGTCCCAGTCCTCCAGCGCGCGCTGCAGGGTGGGCGCGATGCCGGCGGCGCGGACCGCGCGGGACAGGTCGCGCGCGACGACCACCAGGGTGCCGTCGCGGCCGCCCTCCTTGAGTGAACCGAGTTTCATGCCTGCTCCGGGCGCGTTTTCGTCATTTTCAATTGTAACCAGCGCGCCGCAATGCGCGGCCTGGCGATACCGGCACGCGGTGCGGCGGGTCAGTCCTCGCCCTGGAAGGCGCCTGCGCGGAAAGTCAGCACCAGGGTGTCGCGATGGCCGGGCGCGTCGGCGGACGCCGGCTGGATCGGGGTGGACTCGTGGATCATCCGGGTGTCGTCCAGGAACAGCATCGACCAGGGTTCGAGCAGGGTGAAGCGCTGCCCGTCCGGCCCCTCGGCCTGGAACACGCGGGTTTCCCCACCCTTGATCGCGTGGCGGCCCACCAGGATTACCGCGACGTAGTCCACGCCGTCGCGATGGGCGCCCTCCGGCGTCGGGCGGCCGATGCCGTCGGCGGTGTCGATGCGGAACTGGTGCGCCTCCACGTACCAGGGCCGCGGCCCACGCAACGCCGAACACCACTGACCCAGACCGCGCAGCAGTGGCGTCCAGGCCGGCGAGGCCACGGTGGCCGGCTCGATCGGCTCGAACATGCGCCGCATGCCGCCGTGCAGGGCGTTGTACTCCAGCGACTGCCAGTGCGCGCGGTGCGGCACCTGGCGGATCTCCGCCTCGTCGACCACGAAGCAGGAGTGGCGCCGGCTGCGGTAGCGTCCGCCGTCGCGCAGGTATCCGTCAGCGGGAAGGTGGTCCCAGCCTGGTCGCAGCGCCTCCAGCGCGGGCGCCCCGGCCTGCGTCAGGGCGGCGACCTCGGAGGCCGGGAGCACCGCGAAACCGCGCGCGCGGACGTCGTCCAGCACGCCGCGCGAATCGGACAGGGGAGGCAGGAAGGAGGCCGTCATCGACGGATTCTAGCGTGGCGCCGGGCCGCTGGCGCGCCCGGCCCGGAACCACCTGGATGCCGGCGCCGCCGCGAAAATCGTCCGGCCGAAACGAGAAGACCCGCCGGATGGCGGGTCTCTCGGAAAGGATGCTGGCGCATCCTCATATGTGGCAGCCCCGGAAGGATTCGAACCTCCGAATGCCTGAGTCAGAGTCAGGTGCCTTACCGCTTGGCGACGGGGCTATGGAGCGTATTGTAACGCCATCGCGGTGCGATGGCGTCGATATCGCATTAACGCTTGGAGAACTGCGTCGCGCGACGTGCCTTGTGCAGGCCGACCTTCTTGCGCTCGACCTCGCGCGCGTCGCGGGTCACGAACCCGGCCTTGCGCAGCTCGACCTTCAGGGTCTCGTCGTACTCGACCAGGGCGCGGGCGATGCCCAGGCGGATCGCACCGGCCTGGCCGGTGGTGCCGCCGCCGGTCGCGGTAACGAGGATGTCGAAGGTCTCGGTGTTCTTGGTCAGCTCCAGCGGCTGGCGCACGATCATGCGCGCGGTCTCGCGGCCGAAGAACTCGTCGAGCGGGCGACCGTTGACGGTGATCTTGCCGCTGCCCTTGCGCAGGAACACGCGGGCGGTGGAGGACTTGCGACGGCCGGTGCCGTAGTTCTGGGTGGTAGCCATCGTTTAGATATCCAGGGGCTGGGGCTGCTGGGCGGCGTGCGGATGCTCGGCACCCTTGTACACCTTGAGCTTGCGATACATGCTGCGGCCGAGCGGGCCCTTGGGCAGCATGCCCTTGACCGCGATCTCGATCACACGCTCGGGGTGGCGCTCCAGCGCCTGGGCCAGGCTCTCGGTCTTGAGGTTGCCGATGTAGCCGGTGAACCGGTGGTAGAGCTTGTCGGTCAGCTTCTTGCCGGTCACCGTGATCTTCTCGGCATTGATCACCACGAGGTAATCGCCGGTATCGACGTGCGGGGTGTAGACGGGCTTGTGCTTGCCGCGCAGGCGGCGCGCGAGTTCGGAACTCAGGCGGCCCAGCGTCTTGCCGGTGGCGTCGACGAGATACCAGTCGCGCTGGACGGTCTCGGACTTGGCAGTAAAGGTCTTCATTTAAAATGACTCCGGGCGGATGCCTGGTCGGGCTGGTTCCGTGACCGGAACGTCGCCTCGCGTTGTAGGGGGGCGGAACAGAAGCGGGATTCTAGCCCGGCGCACCCGCCCAGTGCAAGCCGCCCCTGCCCCGCGCTGGCGCGCGGGCCCGCCAGGCGCCACCATGGCCGCTCCCACCCGGCCACCCCACCCGGAGCAGCCCGATGCCCGACGCCCCCGCCAGCACGCTTCCGGCCACGATCCCCACCCCTGCGCGCCCGGCGCCGCGCCGGCTCAACGGGCTCGACCGCGTCCTGGTCGAAGCGCAGCGGGCGCTGGAGACCGTGCTCGGACAGCCCGCCGCCCGACGCCACAACCCCGCCGGCAGCACCCCGGACGCCGCCCTGTCACCGGGCGAGCGCCGCCACGCCGCCGGCCTGATGCGCATCAACCATGTCGGCGAGGTGTGCGCCCAGGGCCTGTACTTCGGCCAGGCCGCCGTCGCCCGCGAGCCATCCACGCGCGAGCACCTGCTGGAGGCCGCACAGGAAGAGACCGACCACCTGGCGTGGTGCGCCGACCGGCTGCGCGAGCTCGACAGCCGGCCCAGCCTGTTCAATCCGTTCTGGTACGGCGGCAGCTACGCGCTGGGACTGCTGGCCGGGTTGCGCGGCGACGGCTGGAACCTCGGCTTCGTGGTCGAGACCGAACGCCAGGTCGAGGCCCACCTGGACGAGCACCTGCAGACCCTGCCGCCGGCCGACCGGCGCAGCCGCGAGATCCTGCAGCAGATGAAGATCGACGAGGCGCGCCATGCCGACCATGCCGAGAACGCCGGCGCGCGCCCGCTGCCCCAGCCGATCCCGGTCCTGATGTCGGCGGCGTCCCGGCTCATGAAGACCATCGCCTACCGGCTGTAGCGCACGCGCCGGCCGCCGCAACGCGAAAGGCCCCGCGGGTGCGGGGCCTTTCGTGCGTCCACTCTGCGGGCGCGCTCAGTCGAGCAGGTTGCGCCCGTGGTAGAGCTCTTCGATCTCGCGCTTGAGGCGCGCCTCGATCTTCATGCGCTCCTTGAACGAGAGGTTGCGCGCCTTTTCCTCGAACAGGTACTGGTCCAGGTCGAAGTCCTTCAGGTGCATCTTGGTGTGGAAGATGTTTTCCTGGTAGACGTTCACGTCGAGCATCTCGTAGCGCGACTTGATGTTCTTGGCCAGGTAATCCTGGATCGAGTTGATCTTGTGGTCGATGAAGTGCTTCTTGCCCTTGATGTCGCGGGTGAAGCCGCGCACGCGGTAGTCCATCACCACGATGTCGGACTCGAGGCTCTCGATCAGGTAGTTCAATGCCTTCAGCGGCGAGATCACGCCGCAGGTCGACACGTCGATGTCGGCGCGGAAGGTCGCGATGCCGTTGTCCGGATGGGTTTCCGGATAGGTATGGACCGTGATGTGCGACTTGTCCAGGTGCGCGACCACCGCATCGGAGATCAGCTCCCTGCCGGCATCCTTCTTGTCGATCACCGGTTCCTCGGAGATCAGGATCGTCACCGACGCGCCCTGCGGATCGTAATCCTGGCGCGCGATGTTGAGGATGTTGGCACCGATGATCTCGGCCACATCCGTCAGGATCTGCGTCAGGCGATCGGCGTCGTACTGCTCGTCGATGTACTCGATGTAGCGCTGGCGTTCGTCCTCCGACGCCGCGTAGCAGACGTCGTAGATGTTGAAGGACAAGGACTTGGTGAGGTTGTTGAAGCCCTGGAGCTTCAGGCGAGGCAGCGGCTTGACCACGTGGGACGGTCCCCGGTCGGGCGGACGAAGGGCGCGATTATGCGCCAAAGCGGGTGACCGTGGGGGCAAGTTTGCTCGCAGGGCACGGACGCCCTACTCTCAGCGCTCCCCCGCCCCACCCTGTATGAAACCAGCCCTGTGGCCCTGATCAGCACCTATCGTCGCCCCGCCCACCCGATGGCGCCTTCCCCCGCGACCATCGAACGCTTCCTCGCCCACTGCCACCGGCGGCGATATCCGCCACGCACCGAGGTGTTCCGACCCGGCGACCCTGCCGGCACCATGTATTACGTGATCAGCGGCTCGGTCAGCATCATCACCGAGGAGGACGACGGCCGCGAGCTGGTGCTGGGCTACTTCGGCAATGGCGAATTCGTCGGCGAAATGGGCCTGTTCATCGAGAACGAGGCGCGCGAGGTGATCCTGCGCACCCGCGTGCCGACCGAACTGGCCGAGATCAGCTACGAGCGTCTGTACCAGCTGTTCGACGGCACGCTCGCCCACGACGCCACCCCGATCATGTACGCGATCGGCGCGCAGCTGTCGCGGCGGCTGCTCGACACCAGCCGCAAGGCCGGGCGCCTGGCCTTCCTCGACGTCACCGACCGCATCACCCGCACGCTGCACGACCTGACCCGCGAGCCGGAGGCGATGAGCCATCCGGAAGGCACCCAGCTGCGCGTGTCGCGGCAGGAGCTGGCGCGGCTGGTGGGCTGCTCGCGCGAGATGGCAGGGCGCGTGCTGAAGAAGCTGCAGGCCGACGGCCGGCTGCATGCCCGCGGCAAGACCATCGTGCTGTACGGGACGCGATGAGCGGCGGCCCGTTCGCGCACCACGGCGGCCTGGCGGATGCCGACCTGCGCAGCGCGGGCCTGATCGACGCGGACGACGTCGCCGCGCTGCTCTGCGAACTGGGCTATCCCTGCGACGTCGAGGACGCGGCGCGGCGCATCCGCGCGATCCTGGACAACGACCGGCAGGCACTGGTGGTCGCGCGCGTGGATGGCGCCGTGGCCGGGCTGGTCGCGCTGGACTTCATGTATTACCTGCCGCTGGACACGGTGACCTGCCGGATCACCGCCCTGGTGGTGAGCGCCTCGGCGCGCGGCCAGGGCCTGGGCCGGCAGCTGCTGCGCGAGGCCGAACGGCGCGCACGCGCCGGGGGAGCGGCACGCATCGAGCTCACCAGCGGCTCGCAGCGCGCCGACGCCCACGCCTTCTACAAGGCCTGCGGCTTCACGGGCGGGACCGTGCGCTTCATCAAGCGCCTCGGCGACGCCTGAGCTGCGCCGTCAGCCCGGGCCCGCCGCCGGCACCGGCGCGCCGCCGCGGTCGCGGCAGCCCCAGTTGAGGATCGGCGTGTCCGCCGGCAACGTGCGCCGGAACATCTCCTCGCTGCCGCGCTTGGGATTGACCACCACCGGCGCGGCCGCCGCCTTGAGCAGCGGCAGGTCGGCGCTGGAATCGGAGTAGGCGACGTCGATCTCGCCCAGCCCGCCCTCGCGCAGCATCCGCATCTTCTCCTCGGCGTGGCAGTGGCGCACGGCCACGATCGCGCCCAGGCGCGGGCCGACCACCGTGCCGATCACCGGCACCGACTCGTAGGCGACGAAGGCCAGGATGGCGCGCGCCAGTTCCGGCGGCGCACCGGTCGCGATCACCACCCGGTCGCCCGCGTCGCGATGCTGCCGCAGCACCTCCAGCGCCACCGGCAGCAGGCGCGCACGGATCTGCGCCTCGTGCCCGGCGACATAGCGGTCGATCGCCGCATCGAGCGTGCGCGGGCCGGCCATGCCGACCGTGCCGATCCACACGAAACCGGAGATGCCGTAGCGGCGCGTCGGCAGGAAGGCGACCATCGGCCCGAACACGGGCGCGGCGAGCAGCGCCAGTGCGGTCCGCCACCAGCTGCGGCGGATCAGCCACGCGAACAGGTGGCTGCCCGAGTCGCCGTCGTACAGCGTGTGGTCGAAGTCGAAGACCACCCGCAGCGGCTGCGGGCCGGGGGCGGTCGCGCTCATGCGGGAAAGAACAGCTGGCGCAGGGCCACGCCCGGATCGGGCTCGCGCATGAAGGCTTCGCCCACCAGGAACGCGCCGATGCCGGCCTCTCGCATCCGCGCCACGTCCGCCGCGGTGTGGATGCCGCTCTCGGTGACCAGGCGGCGGTCGCGCGGCACCGCGTGGCGCAGCGCCAGCGTGGTCTGGAGCGAGACCTCGAAGCTGCGCAGGCTGCGGTTGTTGATGCCCAGCAGCGGCGCCGGCACCTGGATGGCGCGTTCGAGTTCGTCGATGTCGTGCACTTCCACCAGCACGTCCAGGCCCTGCTCCATCGCGACGCCCGACAGCTCGGCCAGCTGGTCGTCCGAGAGCCCGCCGACGATCAGCAGGATGCAGTCCGCGCCCAGCGCGCGCGCCTCGTGGACCTGGTAGGGGTCGATCGTGAAATCCTTGCGCAGCACCGGCAGCGCGCAGGCGGCGCGCGCCTGCCGCAGGTCGCCATCGCCGCCCTGGAAGAAATCGACGTCGGTCAGCACCGACAGGCAGGCCGCGCCGCCGGCCTCGTAGCTGCGCGCGATGTCGGCGGGCCGGTAATCGGGCCGGATCACGCCGCGCGAGGGGCTGGCCTTCTTCACCTCGGCGATCACGGCCGGGGCGCCCGTGGCGATCCTGGCCTCGATCGCGGCCGCGAAGCCGCGCGTGGGCGGCATGTCGGCGGCCAGCGCGCGCAGCTGCGCGAGCGGCTGCACGGCAGCGCGCGCGGCGACCTCCTCGGCCTTGCGCGACAGGATCTTGTGCAGGATGTCGCCGCCACGCGGCAGCGAGGGGCGCAACAGGGGGTTCAAGGGCGTGGGTCCTCTTCGACTCTGATCGCCGGGCCGGCGGGTCGCCGGCGCGGCATGACGGGGGGGATGATCGCAGCATCCGCACCCTGCGTGCGACTGCCGGGCCGGCAGCGGCCGCCCACCGGCCTGCTCATCCGGCCGGCTCCGCGGGCGCATCGCCGCGATCGCCGCCATAGGCGCGCTCGACCCGCGCCACCCGCAGTTCCAGATGCCCGTACCACCGCGTACGGCCACGTTCGCGGGCCGCTGCGTGCTCGGCATGGCGGCGCCAGGCGCGGATCGCCTCCTCGCTCTCCCAGTACGACACGGTGATGCCGAAACCGTCCTCGCCACGGGCCGATTCGACGCCGAGAAAGCCGGGCTGCTCCCGCGCCAGCGCCACCATCCGCTCGGCGGTGTCGGCGTAGCCCTCGTCGACCTGCGTGCGCTGGGCACTGAAGATCACCGCGTAATAGGGCGGGGGCGGCAGTCGGGCGAACGTGGCCGGATGCATGGCGGACCTCCTGGCGGGCGGGTTCGTGGATACCGGCGGGCGCCGGCCTCAGCGCTGGTCGTCGTCGGCCAGCCGGCAGGTCGCGGCGATGAAGTCCTCGAGCCTGCGCAGCGCCGCGCCCGAGGCGACCGCCTCGCGCGCGCGGGCGATGCCATCGCCGATCGAATCGGCAACGCCGGCCACGTACAGCGCGGCGCCGGCGTTGAACGCCACGATCTCCAGCGGCAGCCCGGGCTCGCCGCGCAGGGCGCCGAGCAGCATCGCCTTCGATTCGGCGGCGTCGGCCACCCGCAGGTTGCGGCTGGCGGCCATGGCGATGCCGTAGTCCTCCGGGTGGATCTCGTACTCGCGCACCACGCCGTCGCGCAGCTCGCCCACCAGGGTCGCGGCCCCGAGCGAGATCTCGTCCATGCCGTCGCGGCCCCAGACCACCAGCGCGCGCTCGGTCCCCAGCTCCTGCAGCACGCGCACCTGGATGCCCACCAGGTCGGGATGGAACACGCCCATCAGCACCGCCGGCGCCGCCGCCGGATTGGTCAGCGGCCCGAGGATGTTGAAGATCGTGCGCACGCCCATCTCGCGGCGCACCGGCGCCACGGCCTTCATCGCCGGATGGTGGATGGGCGCGAACATGAAGCCCACGCCGGTCTGCTCGATGCTGCGCGCCACCTGCGCCGGAGACAGCTCGATCCGCGCGCCCAGCGCCTCGAGCACATCGGCGCTGCCCGATTTCGAGGACACGCTGCGGTTGCCGTGCTTGGCCACGCGCGCGCCGGCGGCGGCCGCCACGAACATGCTCGCGGTGGAGATGTTGAAGGTATGGGAACCATCGCCGCCGGTGCCGACGATGTCGACCAGGTGGCGGCGGTCCGGCACCTCCACCGCCAGCGAAAGCTCGCGCATCACCTGCGCGGCCGCGGCGATCTCGCCCACGGTCTCCTTCTTCACGCGCAGCCCGGTGAGGATCGCGGCGGTCATCACCGGCGACACCTCGCCGCGCATGATCTGGCGCATCAGGCCGACCATCTCGTCGTGGAAGATCTCGCGGTGCTCGATGGTGCGCTGGAGCGCTGCCTGGGGAGTGATGGTCATGGGTCTGGTCGCGTCCGGGTGATCGTGGGCCCTGGCGGCGTGGAACGCCCGGCCCGGCCTCAACGTTCGAGGAAGTTCTTCAGCAGGGCGTGGCCGTGCTCGGTGAGGATCGACTCGGGATGGAACTGCACGCCCTCGACCGGATGCTCGCGGTGGCGCAGGCCCATGATCTCCTCGACCGAGCCGTCCTCGTGCTCGGTCCAGGCGGTCGTCTCCAGGCAGCCGGGCAGCGAGTCGCGCTCGACCACCAGCGAGTGGTAGCGCGTGGCCTCGTAGCCGTCCGGCAGCCCGGCGAACACGCCCCTGCCGCCATGGCGGATCGGCGAGGTCTTGCCATGCATGATCCGCCCGGCGCGCACCACCTTTCCGCCATAGGCCTGGCCGATGCTCTGGTGGCCGAGGCAGACGCCCAGGACCGGGATGCGGGCACCCAGGGCCTCGATCACGCCGACCGAGACGCCAGCCTCGTTGGGCGTGCACGGGCCTGGCGAGATGACGATGCGATCGGGCGCGAGGCGATCGATCTGCGCGACCGTCAGCTCGTCGTTGCGCACCACCTTCACCTCGGCGCCCAGGGCCTGCAGGTACTGGACGAGGTTCCAGGTGAAGCTGTCGTAGTTGTCGATCATCAGCAGCATGCGGATCGCCCTGCGGGGAAGGCCGGTGAAGCGGAGGTCATCGCGGCGTGCCCGCGCCTGCGCGCGCGGCATCGATCGTGCGGGCATGGCCGGGATGGTCGTCCAGGCGCAGCAGCTCCACGGTCCTGCCCATCGGCCGCAGGTGGCCGCCGTAGCCCTCCGGCGCTTCGACGCCGGTGATGCCGAAACGCGCCATGTCGGCCACCGGGATCGTCCAGTCGCAGCCGCAGGCCAGGTCCTGGCCGAACACGGTGACGCGTTCGTCCACGCCAAGGTCGGCGTAGAACGCCGCCTGCCGCCGCGCGAGGCCGTCGAAGTAGGCCGACAGGCCCATCTCCTCGGCCGCCGCCGCCTTCTCGCTGTCGCTGAGCGCGCGGCCCAGGTGCGCCTCCATCGGGGAGAAATCGATGGTGGACAGATCGCCCATCCCCGCCTGGATCGCCGAGCCGTGCCAGACCACCACCGAGTCGCGCGGCAACAGCTTGCGCCGGCCGGCCGGGAACACGTAGTTGGCGCAAGACGACGCGCAGTAGTCGTCGACCCGGACGTTGAGCCCGTGCGCGCGCACCAGCTCGCCCAGGTCCATGCCGAGATTGACTTCGCCGCCGACCGAGGTGATCTGCAGCCATTCCACGCCGTCGCCCTCGGCCAGCAGGGCCGCGACGCGCGCGTTGGCCTCGGCCGCGATCGCGCCGCGGTAGACGATCGCATCGCCTTCGCGATGGACCGATGTCGCTTCCTCCGCCCGGGCCGCGCCCGACAGCAGCAGGACCAGGGCCGCCATCCACGCGGCGCGGTTGATGTGGTGTGTCCGCATGTCGATGCTCCCTTACAGTCCCTTGGCCGCCTGCGCCACGGCGCGGAACAGCGCGCGGCCCTTGTTCATGGTCTCGTCCCATTCCTTCGCGGGGTCGGAATCGAAGACGATGCCGGCGCCTGCCTGCACGTGCAGGCGCCCGTCCTGGATCACCGCGGTGCGGATGGCGATGGCGGTGTCGGCGTCGCCGTGCCAGCCGATGTAGCCGATCGCGCCGGCGTAGACGTTGCGCTTGACCGGCTCGAGCTCGCGGATGATCTCCAGCGCCCGGATCTTCGGCGCGCCGCTCACGGTGCCGGCCGGGAACGTCGCGCGCAGCACGTCGGCATAGCTCAGGCCCGGCTTGAGCCGGCCGGTGACCTCGCTGACGATGTGCATGACATGGCTGTAGCGCTCGATCACGAAGCGCTCGCCGACCTCGACGCTGCCCGGCTCCGACACATGCCCGACATCGTTGCGGCCCAGGTCGATCAGCATCAGGTGTTCGGCGCGTTCCTTGGGGTCGGCCAGCAGCTCGGCCTCGAGCGCGAGGTCCTGCTCGTGGGTGGCGCCGCGCGGGCGCGTGCCGGCGATGGGGCGCACGGTCACCTCGCCGTCCTGCAGCCGCACCAGGATCTCGGGCGAGGAGCCGACCACCTGGGTGGCGCCGACATCCAGGAAGTACATGTACGGCGACGGGTTCATCGCCCGCAGCGCGCGGTACACGTCCACCGGCCGGGCGTTGAACGGCACGCTCATGCGCTGGCTCAGCACCACCTGGAAGGCGTCGCCGGCGGCGATGTAGTCGCGGGCGCGGGCGACCGCGTCGATGAAGCCTTCGCGGGTGAAGCCCGATTCGAAATGCGCCTCGTCCAGCGCCTCCGGGCGCAGCGTTTCGGGATAGCCCGCGCCACCGTGGCGCAGGCGGTGGGCCAGGGCATCGAGGCGGCGGCAGGCGCGCGCGTACGCCTGCGGCTCGCGCGGATCGGCGTGCACGATCAGGTACAGGCGGCCCTTGAGGTTGTCGAACACCGCGACCTCCTCGCTGAGCATCAGCAGGATGTCGGGCGTGCCCAGCTCGTCGGGATTGGCGTTGCCGCGCAGGCGCGGCTCGATGTACTCGACGCACTCGAAGCCGAACCAGCCCACCAGGCCGCCGCTGAAGCCCGGCAGGCCGGGCAGCCGCGGTACCGAGTGCTCGGCGCGCAGGCGCTCGACCTCGGCGAAGGGATCGGCGACTTCGCGCGTCTCCACCGTTTCGCCGTGCTCGCTGACCGTCAGCGTCGAGCCGCGGAAACTGAACACGCGCCTGGCCGGCAGCCCGATGATCGAATAGCGGCCGAAGCGTTCGCCGCCCTCGACCGATTCGAACAGGTAGGTGCAGGGCCCGTCGGCAAGCTTGAGATAGACCGACAGCGGCGTGTCGAGGTCGGACAGGACCTCGCGCACGACGGGGATACGGGTATGGCCTTCAGCGACGGATTGCTGGAATTCTTCTTGCGAGGTCACGCGGCATTTCCTCGGAACGCGGACGGGGGATGGCGACGACGGCGGCAGCAGGCCACCATCGCCAGCCTTCGCCGGCAGCGCGGAAATGCGGAAGTGCGGAAGCGACCATGGCGCAACTTTACCGGCTTCGCGGGCCGATTTACAGGCGCGGATCCGTTGCAGATGAACCGGTCTGCGGGTCGCGGCGCAGCGCCTGGGCGGGTGCGCCCAGCAGCGCGCAGTCGGCCGGCAGGTGCATGCGCAGCCTGCCGGGCACGCAGTCCAGGCGCAGGCGGCGCGCCTCCAGCGGCTCGCCGTCGAGGTTGAAGCTGAGCGGCTGCCCGGCCTCGACCTCGACCCAGGGCAGCTGCGCGCGCATGGCCACGCGCTCGAGCGCGGCCTCCCGGCCCTGGCTGACCACGGTGCCGAGCGTGGCGGCGAGCTCGCCTTCCAGGCCCGGGATCAGGGTGACATCGAGCAGGCCGTCGTCGAGCAGCGCATCCGGGCACAGGGCCTGGCCGCCGCCGGCCTGGCGTCCATTGCCGATCCCGAGCGCGATGAACTCGCCCTGCCACTCGAAGCCCGGCCCATGCAGGCGCGCGCGCGTGGACTCGACCCGCCCCAGCTTCGCCAGCCCCGTGATCACGTAGGCCAGGCCGCCGAGCAGCTTCTTCATGCCCTCGGGGGTGTCCACGGTGGCCTGCGTGCCGAAACCGGCGCTGGCGAGGTTGGCGACCCAGCGCTCCTGGCCATCGGCCTGGACGCGCAGCAGGTCCACCGCCCGCGCCGGCTGCGTGGCCACCAGTTCCAGCGCCGGCAGCGGCTCCTCGGGCAGGCCGCTGGCGACCGCGAAATCGTTGGCCGTGCCCAGTGGCAGGACCGCCAGCGCGGGAAGTTCGTCCGCGCTTTCGGCGCGCTGCGCCAGCGCCATCGCCACCGCATTGAGGGTGCCGTCGCCGCCGGCGGCGATGATCGTGCCGGCGCCCTGGGCGATCGCGTCGGCCACGTGCCGGGCGGCGTCGCCCTCGCGTTCGGTGAGCCGCAGGTCGATCCTGACGCCCCGCGCGCGCACGGCCTCGACCGCCTCGTGCACCGCGGCATCGTCATCGGACTTGCCGCTGAGGATCAGGCACCAGTGCTGGGAGGACATGGTCGGCTCGGTTCGGGGGGCGGGTGCACGATGGCCGCGCATGATCCGGGCCGGGGGCGGAGGACGGGGTGAAGCCTTCCGGCCAAGCGAGTGCAGGGTCCCGGGGCGCTCAGGCCAGCGGCGCGTCCGCCAGCACCACGCCGTCGGCGTCGGCCGCCAGCCACTGGCCTGGCGCGATCACCAGGCCGCCGAAGGCGACTTGCACGTCGCGCAGCCCCTGGCCGCGCTTGTCGGTCTTGCGCGGGCAGGTGCCCAGCGCCTTGACCCCCAGCTCGAGCGCGGCAAGCGCCTGGCTGTCGCGGATCGCGCCATGCACCAGCACCCCGCTCCAGCCGTTGGCCACGGCCTGGGCGGCCAGCATGTCGCCGAGCATCGCGCGGCGCAGCGAGCCGCCGCCGTCGATCACCAGCACCCGTCCGTCCCCGGGCTCGGCCACGGCGGCGCGGACCAGCGAGTTGTCCTCCAGCGCCTTGACGGTGCTCACCAGGCCGGAGAACGCGGCGCGCCCGCCGTAGTCGCGCAACGCCAGCTCCAGGACCCGAACCTCGGCCTCGAAGCGGTCGCACAGGTCGCAGGTGTTCATGCCCGCGCCTTGGCGATCTCCTCGCGCATCCGCGCGATGACCGCGGCGTAGTCCGGCTGGCCGAAGATCGCGCTGCCGGCGACGAAGGTATCCGCGCCGGCGGCGGCGATCGCGCCGATGTTGTCGGGCTTGACCCCGCCGTCGATCTCCAGCCGGATCGGCTTGCCGCTGGCGTTGATGCGCTCGCGCACGCGGCGCAGCTTCTCCAGCGCCGAGGGGATGAAGGCCTGGCCGCCGAAGCCGA
>Ga0233365_1000403_pt1 | contig 20192 bp, 12 predicted proteins | sample ElkDunMinimDraft_27_FD_191535 | JGI IMG/M metagenome (GOLD analysis project Ga0233365, IMG submission 191535) | Fecal eukaryotic communites from dung pellets of Tule Elk in California, USA - Elk Dung C36 | ecosystem: Host-associated > Mammals > Digestive system > Large intestine > Fecal | place...
AACGCGAGAAGGGCCCCCTCCCGGTTCGGGAGAGGACCCCTCGCCTCTATCGAGGCTGTTCAACTACGTGTTTCGGCTGGACATCTCTAGACGAACTGGCTGAGGCTGGTGGAGCAGCCCAGCGCGGCGACCGAGAAGCTGGCACCGACCGAACGTCCCGCCCGAACGGCGAAACTGTCGAAGTCGGCGGCCCAACCGTCCTTGGACACGATGACCACGTGCTGACCCGCGACGAACCAGTACGAGAAGTACCCGTCGGCGTTGGTGGTCAGGTCGTAGCGGGTTCCATCGGGACCGCGGACCTGGACCTGGACGCCCGGCAACGCGACGGTGGTGCCGTCGCAGTTGACGCCGGTGACGGTGCCGGTCATGCGACCCATGTTCGCGGCCGGAGCCACGGTCATGGTGACGTCGATGACGACGCTGCCGTAAGGCGTGTCGGTGCCCAGGTTGACACCACCGACGTAGGTTCCCGGCTGCGGGACACCGTCGGCGGATTTACCGGAGGTGGTCACTTCCAGGACAACCGAATCGCCGGGGGCGAGGGTGACGGTGGTCTGGTCGGTCGTCAGCCACGGCAGATCCGCGCCACCGGCGGTGGCACAGTCGTCGTAGCCGGCCAGCAGCTCGGCGTTGTTCGTCGGAGCGTTGCCACCGTCACGGCCACCGACCTTGAGGAATCCGCAGGCACCCGTGGTGCGGTACCGGGCTTGTCCCGAAGGAGCCAGCTCGGTCCACGAGTCAGCGGACACGTCGTAGGCGTAGGTCGCGTTGGTGATAGCCGAGCTTCCGTCGGCCGCACCGTTGCTGACGATCAACAGGCCGTTGGCCACGTCGGTCGCCGCACCCCACACGTCGGTGGGCATGGTGGCGGCTTCGGTCCACTCATCGGCACCGGCGTTGTACACGTAGGTGCTGTCGCTGGTCACGTCGCCGTAACCACCGGCGCAGACGATCGCGCTTCCGACACCGCCACAGGCGATGTAAGCGGTCGACTCGGGGTAGTTACCCAGAACCTCCCACGAGTCGGACGCGGGGTCGTAGCGCTGGACGTCCGAGGACGAGGCGCAGTTGCCGTCGATGCAGCCACCGATGATGTACAGCTTGCCGTCGATGGTGGCCGAACCGGCCGCCCAACGAGCCGCCGGGCCCGAAGCACCTTCGGTCCAGGAGTCGGCCGCCGGGTCGTAGATGTACAGCGAGTCCACAGTGGTACCAGTGGTTCCACCGTAGACGTACAGCAGACCGTTGATGAACGTCGCCGTCGGCAGTTCGAGCGCCTCCGGCAGGTCAGCCACCCGCGACCAGGCATTGCCTTCGTGGTCGTAGGCGTAGACGGCACTGCTCAGCGAGCTGCCCGCCACACCGGCGACCACATAGGTGTAACCGTCGTGGCTGGCCGACGCGGTGTCGTACACCGAGGCCGGGTAGTTGGCCACGGACGACCACTCGTCGTCCGGTCCGAGACCCGACGAGCTGGAGACGCCGGCCGGAACGGCCTTGTCAGCGTCGAACGCCGTCTTGTCCGCGGGGCTGGTCAACGGCACCTGGATGCTGTCGTGGCCCGACATCGGCGTGAAGCCGCCGCCGGTCTCTCCAACCTCGACGGTCAACGGAGCCGAACCGGTGTTGGTCAGTTCGACCTCCTCGGTCCAGGAGCCCTCCATGGTGACGTTGGTGGAGATCTCCGTGGTCGAGACTTCGAGACGTCCCGCGCCGAGGGTGAAGTCGGCGGTGGCGACCGCCGAGCCCACCACGTCGACGGAAGCGGTCTCGTCGACCCAACCGGTACGCGAAGCGGTGAAGTCGTGCTCACCCAGTTCAGAGGTGAACAGCCAGTAGAAGCCGTCGGCGAGGTTCTCGTCGGCCGGGGTGGCCGCCGAGACGCCCTTGGCTCCGTTGACGGAGTCGGTCACGGTGACCTTGTCCAGGTTGGCACCGGTGTTGGCGTCGACGGTGTGACCGACGACCAGACCGCCGTCAATCGCGACACAGTCGGGCAGGCCCAACTGGAGGTCGTCGATCTGCCAGTACCAGGCCCAGGCACCACCATCGGTGTACCAGAACTTGAACTGAGCAGCGGTCGCGTCGGCGTAAGCCGACAGGTCGATCTCCTCGGTGCGAGGTCCGCGCTGACTGGTCTCAGTCGCCCAGAGCTCGTCCCAGGTCTCGCCACCGTCAACGCTGACGAGGACAGCAGCCTCGCTGGCGCCAAGGTCGTTGAAGTCACTGGCGAACGACAGGCCCGCAGTGGACAACTGGGTCAGGTCGTAAACCGGCGAGATCAGTTCGGTGTCGATGATTCCGTGGCCGCTTCCGGCCGCGTCACTGTCGGCGGTGGCGAAGTTGCCCTCTCCACCGGTCTGGTTGTTGCGGTTCTTCGGGTTGTCGAAGCGCCATCCGTCGTCGGCGGTACCGCTGTTGACAACGGTCCAGCCTTCCGGTGCCTCAGCGCCGTCGAAGCCCTCGATGCCCGGCAGGTTGCCGAAGTCGAGTTCGTATCCGGCGGCGGTGCAGGCCACGTCAACGGTCAGCGCCACGTCGGCGGCGGTACCGGTGCTGACATCGGCCGTGCCGATGACGTAACCGGGGTAGACCGACTCGATGGTCAGGCTGTAGTCGCCCTCGGGCAGGTTCAGCGCGTAAGCGCCGCTCACCGGGTCGGTGAACGTGGACACTCCGGTGCCGTCGGCGGTGACCTTGGCGTAGAGCGGGTATCCCTGGCCACTGCCGTCGGTCACGACGCCGGTGACGTTACCGGCGGGCGCCGGCTCCAGGTTGAAGTCGGCGGTCGCGATCCCGTCCTCCACCACCGTGACGGTGATGGTCTGGGGAAGGAAACCGAACTTCGAGGCGGAGACGGTGTACTCACCGGGCAGCAGGCTGCCGAACGAGTACGCGCCGGCCGCGTTGGAGGTGGTGCTGCGGCTGAAGTCCGGGCTGTCGGCGTTGATCGCGACGCCGCCGACGGCCGAGCCGCCGGAGGTGACGTTACCGGTCAGCGAACCGACTCCATCCATCGGAGAAGCGGAGACCGCGGCGTAGGCGTCGAGCTTGCCCTCACCGAAGACGTTGTTGTTCTCAGCGGTTCCACCACACTGGAGGTTCTCGGTGTCCACGGCGGTGCCGTTGAGGATCTCCATGGTGGCGGCGACGTCGCCGCGCAGCGCGGGCGAAGCCGACCACATCAGACCAACCACACCGGCGGTGTGGGGCGAGGCCATCGAGGTTCCGGACATGGAGCCGTAACCACTGCCGGGCATCGCGGACCGGGTGTTGACACCAGGTGCGGCGATGTTCGGCTTGACGTTGCCGTCGAGGCCCGGACCACGGCCGGAGAAACCGGCGATGTTGCCGTTGATGTCGAAGGCACCACTGGAGTAGCTGTTGTCGTACAGGCCGGGAGAACCGGTCGTGTTACAGCCTGGTCCACTGTTGCCGTTGGAGAAGGCCGGGAAGATTCCCGCCGCGATCCAGGCGTTCACGATCTCTTCGTAGAAGGGGTCGTAGGTCGGGATCGTGGTTCCCCACGAGTTGTTCACGATGTCAGCGGCTTTGGACGGGTCAGGGTTCTGACCGTTGGAGTCGGTCGGAGCGATGATCCACTCACCCGAGCTCAGCAGGGTGAAATCGGAGTCGCAGCAACCGTTGGTGGCGATCCAGGTGGCGCCGGGGGCGACACCGATCTGGTTGTTGCCACCGTCGTCACCGAGCATGGTTCCCATGGTGTGGGTACCGTGCCCGTGGGTGTCACACGCGATGGTGGACCCACACTTGTTCGCGACGTCGTAGAAGTTGTAGTCGTGGGTGAAGGTGCCATCACCGTTGTTGCCGCGGTACTGCTCGACCAGGGCGGGGTGATCGAACTGAACACCCGTGTCGATGCCGGCGATGACGATGTCCTCACCGGTGATACCGAACTCGCTCCACACGTCGTTGGCGTTGATGGCGTCGATGCCCCACTCAACGTTGTCGACAGTGGCCTCATTGGTACCCGGCAGGGTTTCGACCATCGGGATATCCTGCTGCGGCAGGATGGACTCGACATCGGTGCGCAGAGCCAGATCGCCTACCAGATCGATGTCACCGCTGACCGCGATGGTGTTGACGATCCAGAAGCTGTCGAACTCCACACCGTTTTCGGTGAGCAGTGCCTTGATGTCACCCTGGGTTTCCTCGGCGTGAGCGGTCTTCGCCTCGTATACCGCGGTTCCCTTGGCGGTCTTGCCTTCGGCTGCGTAAGCGGCGGACAGGTCGGCATCGGAATCCAGGCGGATCCAGAAGTCGGTCGCTCCATCGGCTTCCAACGCGGACAGCACTTCGGCGTCCACCTTGGAGGCAATGGCCTGATCCACCGTCATGTTCTCAAGACCGGGGTCGGCATAGGCCGGCTGTGACCCCAGAATCAGCGGAACGGCGACTGTGACGGCTACCGCCGCACCCGCCGCCGTTCTGCGTCGTCGTGATCCAGTCACGACAACTCCTCTCTAAATAGACAGGCCACACCACACCCCCCGGGTCGGGTTGGCAGGCAGGTGGACTGTCAAGTGGGCAATAGAGAGGCCTTCAGTGCCGGATTCAGGCATCTCAGTTCGTGAGCCTTCCCCAAGCGATTAAGCGAGTCAAGTATTTCTATGTGACATATTTACGCCTGGCTGATATGCGCCACCGATAACGGGCGTCACAAATACGACATACGCGACGAGGCTTCGTATCGAACCAAATCGATGGATTACGTCGGGTTTCGCATTCCACCCACGACGGTGAGAAGCCCATCGGCCTTCCACTCTAGAGGGCCGGAATCCCAACGGGCACAGCGCAGCGCGACGCGCGAGCGGCTCGCGCGACCGAGACTCACCGGCAAGCGCCATCACGTTGCCGAGGTTCCGCCGGACGTCGATTCCGACTCGCTCTCCCCGCCGCCCATCGTCTGCTCACACTCGACAGACGAGCCCCGGCGGAGCGCCATTCTGGCCACAAGCGACATCTCATGGGGCCCCGAAACGACCCCACATCGACGCGAGCCCGGCACCGACCGTCGGCAGCGGTCCGCCCGAACGCGACACCCCGACGCGCACCGCCCGACCGGCCACGCTGGACGGCTACCGGGCACCTCGTCCGTCGTCGCACCCGGCCCGAGCAGCCATACCCGAGCGGCCGATCGACCGCCGCACCACCGCCGCACCACCGCCGCCCCCGAAGCCCGACCCCCGACGAGACGGCGACCACCACCCAGATGAACCGGCTGGTCACTCGGCCGGGGCACCACTGTGATCTCGGTCGCGACGGCACGACGGGGCGGGTTGACCGAATGCCTATCAGCTCACGATTCCCGCAGTCCAGACCCCAGACGCCAGGTCGACATCGTCGGATTAATGACAGGCGTCAAACGAGTTTCACCGGTTACCGTGACATGGTGACTTCTGACTCCACTGACAAACTCGAGCCGCCCTCGCGGCGGCATGCCCTGACCAGTCTGTGGCAGCTTCGTAGCTACGTGCATCCGTACCGCTTCCGGATGCTGGCCATGCTCATCCTGGCCGCCGCCTCCACGGTGGCGCAGCTGTTGGTACCCGGGATGATCCAGGCGGTCATCGACGGCCCGGTCAAGCACGGTGACCTGACCGGATTGTGGCTGCTGGGACTCGTCATCGCACTGCTCGGTATCGCCGAGGGCCTCGCGGTCTGGTTGAGGCGATTCATTCAAGCCAAGGTCGCACTCAGCATGGAAGCCGACATGCGCACCGACCTTTATGCCCACATGCAGAAACTCCACGCCGGCTTCCACGATCGCTGGCAGACCGGTCAGCTGCTCGCCCGCGCGACCTCCGACCTGGGATCGATTCGCCGGTTCCTCGCCTGGGGCTTGATCTTCGGCCTGATGAGCCTGGCGATCTACGTGGCGGTCTCGGTCCAGCTGATGACCAAACACTTCTGGCTTGGTCTGGTCGTGGCGGCGTCGGCGATTCCGCTGTTCATCGTGGCGCGCAACTTCGCCCGCAACTTCATCATCGCCTCCCGTTCCGTACAGGATCAGCAGGGTGAAGTGGCCACGATCGCCGAGCAGGCCGCGCAGGGAATCCGGGTGATCAAGGCGTTCGGACGTGCCCCGCACATGCAACGGCAGTTCGACGACGAGGCGATGAAGCTGCACGACCTGTCGGTCAGGAAACTGTTGATCGCGTCCCGCTCGTGGTCGCTGTTCTCGTTGATTCCCAACGCGACCCTGGCGGTCGTCCTCATCGGCGGTTCCATCGCGGTGGCCAACGAGACGTTGACGCTGGGCGGACTGGTGGCCTTCGTGACGCTTCAGTTGATGCTGGTGTGGCCCATCGAGGCGCTGGGATGGATCATCGCCAACGGCAACGAGGCGATGACGGCGGCCGACCGGGTACGCGACGTCTTCGAAACCAAACCGACCATCGTCGACCGGCCGAACGCCCAACCCGTCGACCGGAGCAAATCGCGTGGTCTGGTCCGGTTCGAGAACGTGCGCTTCCAGTACGAGGACACCCCCGAGCCGGTGCTCGACGGCATCGACCTTGAGGTCCGCCCCGGCGAGACCCTGGCCATCGCCGGTGTCACCGGCAGCGGAAAGACCACTTTGGTCTCATTGATCCCCCGGCTGTACGACCTCACCGACGGCCGGATCACGATCGACGGCACCGATATCCGGGACATCACGATCGACAGCCTGCGTACCGTGGTCAGCACCGCCTTCGAGGATCCGACGCTGTTCTCCATGAGCGTGCGGGAGAACCTGACCCTCGGGCGGGCCGACGCCACCGACGCGGACGTCAACGAGGCACTGTCGGTCGCCCAGGCCGATTTCGTGCACGACCTGCCGTTCGGGCTGGACACCCGCATCGGCGAGCAGGGTCTGTCCCTGTCGGGTGGTCAGCGACAGCGGCTCGCGCTGGCTCGCGCGGTCCTGGTGAAACCCGCCGTCCTGGTGCTGGACGACCCGCTCTCGGCGTTGGACGTGCACACCGAGGAACTGGTGGAACGCGCCCTGGACAGCGTCCTCACCGGAACCACCGCGTTGATCGTGGTGCACCGGCCCTCGACGGTCGCGTTGGCCGACCGGGTGGCACTGCTGGCCGATGGCCGCATCGCCGCCGTGGGAACACATCGCGAACTACTTGAGTCCACACCAGACTATGCCGCCGTACTGTCGGCCGAAGCCGACGAGGTGACCGCGTGACGACCGTACAAGCCCCCGTCGACGAGGAGGGCAGCGCCACATCCTGGCGCGGCAAGGCCGAAACCGACGATGCCGAACGCACCACCGCCGAGGCCACGGACGCGGACTCGGTCAAACAGTTGCGCGGACGCAGCCAGGCGTTGCTGCGATCACTGCTTCGCCCCCACAAGCGCCAGATCATCGGGATCGTCATCCTCCTGTTGATCATGAACGCGGCCAACCTGGCCGGCCCCTACCTGGTGATGCTGGGAATCAGCAACGGAATCCCGGCGCTGACCAACGACAACGACTACTCGGTACTGACGGCCGTGGGCATCGTGTTCGGCCTGGTCACCATCGCCGAGTACGCCGCCACCCGCAGCGAGATCGCCCTTTCGGGGCGAGTCAGCCAGTCGCTGCTGCTGGAACTGCGGCGGCGGGTGTTCAACCACTTCAACCGGCTGTCGGTGAGCTTCCACGAGCGGTTCACCTCCGGTCGGGTGGTGGCCCGAATGACGTCCGATATGGACGCGATCCGGGAACTGTCCGACAACGGGGTTCACGACCTGGTGCTGGCGGCCCTGTCGGTGGTCAGCATCGCCGGAATCATGCTGTTCATGGATGTCGAGCTGGCGCTGGTGGCGCTGGTGACCTTCCCGATCATGGGCCTGCTGGGTAACTGGTTCCGCAAGTACTCCACGGTGGTGTATCGGCGAACCCGCGAGACGATCGCACTGGTCATCGTCTACTTCGTCGAGTCGATGAGCGGTGTCCGCGCGGTGCAGTCCTACCGTCGTGAAGGTCGCAACCAGCGGATCTTCGACCGGCTGAACGACGACAACCGTGACGCCAACATCAACGGTCACCGCGCCGCGGCCACGTTCGCCGCAAGCACGAAGGGCATCGGCAACGTGTCGATCGCGATCGTGCTGATGTACGGCGGCTACCTGGTGATGATGGATCGCACCGACGTCGGTGTGCTGGCCGCGTTCCTGTTGTACCTGCGGCGGTTCTACGAGCCCATGCAGGAGTTGACGATGTTCTACAACACCCTCCAGTCGGCCACGGCCGCGTTGGAGAAGTTGTCGGGCGTCCTCGACGAGAAGCCCGAGGTGGCGCCGCCGGCCAAACCGGTTGCGCTGCCACAGGCCAACGGCGTCATCGACTTCGACGGCGTCGTGTTCTCCTACCGGGACGACAAGGTCGTGCTGCCCGACATGAATCTGACGATTCCGGCGGGACAGACCATCGCGATCGTGGGCGCCACCGGTGCCGGCAAGACCACCATGGCCAAACTGGTGTCGCGGTTCTACGATCCGGTCTCGGGTGTCGTCTCGCTGGACGGGGTGAGCCTTACCGATCTGTCCGAGGCCGACCTCAGCCGGGCGGTCGCGATGGTCACCCAGGAGAACTACATGTTCGACGGGACCATCGGCGCGAACATCGCGTTCGGAAAGCCCTCGGCCACCCGGGAGGAGATCGAGTCCGCCGCCAAGGCCATCGGAGCGCACGACTTCATCGCCGCGCTGCCCGACGGCTACGACACCGATGTGCGCAAACGCGGTGGACGGCTGTCGGCGGGCCAGCGGCAGCTGGTCGCCTTCGCTCGCGCGTTCCTCGCGGATCCGCGGGTGTTGATCCTGGACGAGGCGACCTCGTCGTTGGACATACCGAGCGAGCGGCTGGTGCAGCGGGCGCTGCGGACCATCCTGGCCGACCGCACCGCGATCATCATCGCCCACCGGTTGTCGACTGTGGAGATCGCCGATCGGGTGCTGGTGCTGGAGGCCGGGCGGATCGTCGAGGACGGTCCACCGGAGGTTCTGATCAGCGGCAGCGGACGCTACGCGAAACTCCACGAACAGTGGGAGGACTCGCTGGTGTAGCTCGCCGGTAACGTTCTTCGACGCCAGGGCAACCCACCGGGTTGTCCTGGCGTCTTGTCTTCCATGTCTCCGTCACCGAACCGGGGACCAATGGAGGGAACCGCGATGGCAGAGCCCACGATCATCGCCCAAGACAAGGAGTCCCAGGAGGTGTCACCGCACCCGCCGGCGAGAAGTTCTCGACAGGTGCATCGTCATCTGCCGGGGTTGAGTCGATCTTCCCGCTGCACGGGGGCTGCGGTCGCAAGCCCCCGTGCAGCCCAAGGCTCCTCACTCGGCCCGGTGACGCGCCGGGCTGCCGCCGTATGTGAGTCTCCGCAGCAGGACCTCGAACGGACCGCGCCGTCCGGTACGGGCCATCCAGGTCGCCAGCAGCACAGAAGACAACCACACCAGCACCGCCACGCCCGACGCCTGCGCGTCGCTGAGCTCGTCGTTAAGGCCACCCGCGTACGAGGCGAAGACCGCCACGAACAGCACCGACTGCAACAGATAGCAGGTCAGTGATCGTTGACCGGTGGCCGCCAGCGCCGTCATGACGCGACCGGGTTCTCGGGTTCGCACGGCGGTGATCCAGCCGACGAACGCCGCCAGACCAAGTCCCCCGGCGATGCCGGTGACGCTGTGAACCGAGTACGCGATGACCTGAGTGGATGGTTCCGGCGACCACAGCCCGACGTCGATCGAGGCCAGCGGCGCTCCCCCGGCCAAAGCCACTCCGATGCCGAGGACGGCGATGCGGCCGAGCAGAAAACGGTGTCGCCGAGGGTTCTCCAGCAGACGACGCCGAGCCGCCCAGGCACCCAGGAAGAACGGGGCCATCACACTGACCGGCAACAGGGCGAAGGTCATCATCAACCAGACGCCGACTCGGGTACCGGCTGAGGTCACCGGGTCCGCTCCCAGCAGGTCGGTTGCACCGGGGTCGGTGCCGACCATCACCCAACCCATCGAGTAGATGACCACGATGTGAATCACCACGCCGATCGCGGCCGCCCACAACAGGACGCGGTCTCGACGGTTGAGCAGGCCGATGAACAACAGGCCGATGAAGCCGTAGGCACCGAGGATGTCTCCGAAGAACAGCAGCAGGGCGTGGCAGAGACCGAACAGCAGCAGCCACCAGCTTCTTCGCCGGGCGAGACGGCGAACCGTCGGCCAGGACGCGCCGGCCTCGGCGCGCCGGTTCATCATCTGGACCACGCCGTATCCGAACAGGGCGGCGAACATCGGCAGTGCGCGTCCGTCGACGAACAGCACCTGAACTCCGGCGACGAGGCGATCGATCGGTCCACCGTCGACGGAGTAGCCGCGATATCCGGTCTCGGTGTGCAACAGGAACATGTGAGCGTGCGCCAGCGCGATGAACAACAGCATCGTTCCGCGCGCCAGGTCGGGTGCCAGTGAGCGACGCACCACGGGGGTCGCTTCGTCGGCAGGGGTGGGTGGGGCGTTGACCATGGGGCCTCCGGTCTCGGTGAATGCCTGGGTGTCTGCGGTGTCGACGGCGGTCGTCGACGCACCGCGACACACTCGCGTCGAAGGAAGCCGCCTGGACCGACCAACCCCCTTTGGATACGCCAGCGTATCTAATATCTCTAACATAGGATACGCATACGTATCTAAGAGCATGGGTGGTACACCTATGCAGTCTCTGGAGGTGGCATGACCGGTGGTAAGACTCGACGACGCGGCGACGAACTCGTCCACGCCATTCACGACGCCGCGCTGGCCGAGATCGCCGAGGTCGGCGTCGCTCGCCTGACCATGGAGGGCATCGCCCGACGCGCCGCCACCGCGAAGACCTCGCTGTACCGCCGCTGGAACAATCCGATGGACCTGGTGCTGGACGCGCTCTACCACGCACATCCGGTCGAGCAACCCTCCCCCGGAACCGATCGACTGCGCGAGGACCTCATCACCTCCCTACGCCAGCTGCTCGTCTGGGCGGTGAGTCCGGCGGGCGCGGCCGCCTCGGCGATCATGAACGATCCGCAGCGCGACCCAAAGGTGGTGGAGAACCTGTTCGCCAGGGTCTTCGACGCCCGGGGCGGTGCCTTCACCGGTACGGTGTTGCGCCATTACCGCGACCACGGCCAGATTCGACCGGAGCTGGTCACGCAGCTCGTCATGGACATCGGCGAGGCGATGGTGTTCAAGCACCTGATAGACAACGCATCGATGCCGAACGAGAACGACCTGGCTGCCATTGTCGACCAGGTGATCCTCCCTGCCGTCGGCCACGGCCCCTGAGCGAAACGGCGGACGCTCGGCCGCCAAACGCTCGCGCAGCCAGCGAGGCGGCCCTCAGCGCGCAGCGGGGCACTCGGCGCGGCGGCACACTGCCGGCACGGACCCTCGGCGCAGCGGCCACCCTCGCCCGATCGGCCGACGCCGCCACCGGCATCACGCCCCAGACCTCGTCGACCCGACCCGACCGTTCGAGCATCCGCAGGCCAGGAGGCTCCGCGACCCCCACACCGGACTGTCGCATGTGACCACATGACGTGACTCGACCATTCGTGCCGAACCGCCGACCCCTACACGACATCGTGTGTGACATCACTTTCAGTGAATAACTCACCGCTCACCCGCCTCGGCAACCGCTCTCTCGCAACCGATCGCGACACCGGAAGCCGCTCACCACTGTGGGCATTTGGCACATATGGGGCAGATTTCCGGTTGCGCCACAGGCCAAATAGCAGCCGCTGCCGCTTTCCGTTGCCACACCCCGAAAACCGTGTCCGAATTACCCCTTTCGGGCTATCTTGTTGTTGCTCGCCATCTGTCGGATGGCGATCGTCTGCTTGTTAATCAGCAGATTGTCAACAATCGACCAGAGTGAAAGCTGCCCGTTTGCCCAGATATATCCGGGCAAAACAGGTCAGTATTTCGGTAGGGACGAGTGAGCTACGTTGGTTGTCATGCCCCGAAGTGACGAGAGCGGGACTGTGACCCGGGTCGAACCGACCGGGGGCGTGCAGCTGTACGCCCCTACCGTCGACGACGGCACGGACATGTGGCGACTCGCCGGTGCGGCGAAGACTCTCGACGTGAACTCCCGTTACAGCTATCTACTGTGGTGTCGCGATTTCGCGGCAACCACTGTCGTCGCCCGAGACGGCGAACAGCTGGCGGGATTCATGACCGGATATCGCCGTCCGAGCCTGCCGGAGACATTGTTCGTGTGGCAGGTCGCGGTTTCTTCCACTCATCGGCGCCAGGGGCTGGCCCGGCGGATGTTGGATCACCTCGCTGATCGGGTGACACCACACGGTGTCGACCACATCGAGGCCACCGTGACGCCGGAAAATCTGCCGTCCACGCGACTGTTCACCTCATTCGCAGCGGCGCATGGGGTTGAGCTGAAGCGGGACGTGCTGTTCTCCGAGGAGATGCTCGGTGACGGCCACGACGCGGAAATCCGATTCCTGATCGGACCGCTGAGCGGCGGGTCATGAGACTCTCCCACGTCTCGACTTCGAGCCGGTCGAGACGGTACGGCACCCGTCAGCCCAGCTGACGGCGTCACGCGGAGGCAGCGGCCGTAGGCCGACCCGGAAAGCCTATGAGTGTTTTTGAAGAAGTAGAGTCCCAAGTCCGTTCCTACTGCCGTGGCTGGCCCACTGTGTTCACCACGGCGAAGCAGTCCACGCTTGTCGACGAATCCGGCAAGTCGTATATCGACTTCTTCGCGGGAGCCGGCGCGCTCAACTACGGCCACAATCACCCGGTGCTGAAGAAGGCACTGCTCGATTACCTGGCCGAGGACAACATCGTCCATTCGCTGGACATGTACACAGTGGCCAAGCGAAAGTTCCTGTCCCGATTCCGGGACATCATCCTGACACCTCGCGGTCTGGACTACAAAGTCCAGTTCCCCGGCCCGGCCGGCACCAATGCCGTGGAAGCCGCGATCAAACTGGCCCGCAAGGTGACCGGGCGAGAACTCATCGCGCGGTTCACCAACGCGTTCCACGGCATGACCCTGGGCGCCCTGGCGCTCACCGGCAACGCCATGAAGCGCGGCGGCGCCGGAGTGCCGCTGGGCCACACGGTCACGCTGCCCTACGACCACTACCTCGACGGGCAGATGCCCGACTTCCTGTGGTTGCGCCGACTGCTGGAGGATTCCGGCTCGGGCGTGGGACATCCGGCCGCCGTCATCGTCGAGACGGTTCAGGGCGAAGGCGGCATCAATGTCGCGCGAGCCGAGTGGCTGCGCGCGCTGGCCGACCTCTGCCGTGAGAACGACATCCTGTTCATCGTCGACGACATCCAGATGGGGTGCGGCCGCACCGGGCCGTTCTTCAGCTTCGAGGCCGCCGGCATCAAACCCGATATCGTCTGCCTCTCGAAGTCGCTGTCCGGCAATGGAATGCCGATGGCGTTGACACTGTTCCGTCCCGACCTCGACATCTGGGAGCCGGGCGAGCACAACGGCACGTTCCGGGGTTACAACCCCGCGTTCGTCACCGCCAGTGCCGCGCTGGAGGAGTTCTGGACCGACTCGACCTTCTCGCAGGGCACCTCGGGCAAGGCGGGACTGGTCTCCGACGGCCTCGACCGGATCGTCGTCGAACAGGCCGAACACGGGTTGTCGACCCGTGGATCGGGGCTGGCGCGCGGTCTGGTGTTCGAGAACCCGGACACGGCCTCGGCCACCTGCGCGGAAGCGTTCAAACGCGGCCTACTGGTGGAGAGCGCCGGGCCCGAGGACGAAGTCGTCAAGCTGCTGCCACCGCTGAACACACCGGACGAGTTGCTCAAGGATGGACTGTCCATCCTGTCCGAATCGGTGCGCATAGCGATCAAGGAGACGACATGAAGATCCGCAGGCTCGACGACATCATCGGAACCGAGCGCGACGTCCTCGGTCACGACCGCGACGTGGCCCAGGGAACCTGGCGGTCCCGTCGGCTGCTGCTGGCCAACGACCGGGTCGGTTTCTCGATGCACGACACGGTTCTGTTCGCCGGTAGTGAGACCTCGATGTGGTACGCCAATCACATCGAGGCGGTGTACGTGATCGAGGGGGAAGGCGAACTGATCGATCACGAGACCGGCGACAAGCACAAACTCGCACCCGGAACTCTGTACCTTCTGGACGGCCATGAGCGCCATACGCTGCGGGCTCACACCGACGTTCGCACCGTATGCGTCTTCAACCCCCCGGTGACCGGGCGGGAGGTACACGACGAGAACGGGGTTTACCCACTGTTGACCGAAACGGAGGATGACCAGTGACCATTCGCGATCTCTATCCCACTCGTTCCGGACGTGAACCGCTGATGCTCTACCGCAACGAGGATCCCGTCGTCTACGGCTCCGCCGGCGACGGGCCGATCGACCGGGCGACGCTCAACGGCTACCACGACAACGGCTTCCTGACCGTCGACCAGCTGGTGAGCCCGACCGAACTGGCGGGATTCCAGAACGAGCTCAATCGACTGCTGGTCGATGAGTCACTCGACGGCGACGAACGCGTTGTCCGTGAGAAGGGCTCCAACGAGGTCCGGTCCATTTTCGAGGTTCACAAGATCTCGCCGTTGTTCGCCGAACTGATCTCCGACGAGCGAGTGGCCGGCCGGGCTCGGCAGATTCTGGGTTCTGATGTCTACATTCATCAGAGCCGCGTCAACTACAAGCCCGGATTCCGGGGCAGTCCGTTCTACTGGCACTCGGATTTCGAGACCTGGCACGCCGAGGACGGAATGCCCAGAATGCGCGCCGTCAGTCTCTCGCTGGCGCTGACCGACAACCACGCCTACAACGGCGGCCTGATGATCATGCCGGGCTCCCACAAGACCTTCGTGTCCTGTGTGGGGGAGACACCGGAGAATCATTACCGGGAGTCGTTGAAGGAGCAGGAGATCGGCACGCCGGACGAGACGTCGCTGAGCGTACTGGCGGAGAAGCACGGCATCGAGCTGTTCACCGGGCCGGCGGGTTCGGCGACCATGTTCGACTGCAACTGCATGCACGGTTCCAACGGCAACATCACACCGTTCCCGCGTTCCAATGTGTTCGTGGTGTTCAACAGCGTCGAGAACGCCTGTGTGGAGCCGTTCGCCGCCCCGCAGCCGCGGCCGTCCTTCATCGGCGCGAGGGACTTCACGCCCGTCAGGGCGTGAAGCAGAAAACACAGCAGCCCCGTCAGGGGCTGAAGCAGAAACACAGCACGCCCCGTCAGGGCGTGAAGCAGAAACACAGCTGAACAACGACACAAGAGAAAACCGCAGCCGTCCCAGTTCACCAGGCCGGGACGCAGTACACCGCAGTACCCGAGTACCCCCATCCGGCCCCTCTGAAACCACCCGATCGCCCGGCCGGACGTGAGAAAGGACCGACCCCACCCGCCCGACGAGATACCGGTGCCCATTCAGGACGCGGGCATCACGCCACCGCGGCGTGAGCTCGACGAACCCGTCGCCTGATTCACCCACCGTGCAGGGCACCGGATCTCACCCGCGACAGCCCGCCCGGATCGCCCCCCCCAACAGGATTTCATCGGCCGTTGATCGGTCGAGAGACGAATGGCCGTCCCGCCGTGGGGACGGCCATTCGCGTGGTTATGGTGGGAAAATGTCTGACCCGTTTGTTTCCCGTGCCGAGGGTGTCGTCGACGCTTTGCTGGAATCCGACCCCGAGATGGCGATGTGGGCGGGTGATCATCGTTTCGACGACCGGTTGCCGGACTACTCGACTGAGGCGGTCGCGGCGCGGGTGGCGATGTTGCGGGAGGCGTCGCACGCACTGGCCGAGGTCGATCCGGACGAGTTGGACACCGCCGACGGGGTGGATCTGGAGATCTTGAGCGGCCAGGTCTCGGCTCAGTTGTTCGATGTGACGGAGCTTCGCGAGCATGAGTGGAATCCGCTGCGCTACAACCCGGGACAACTGTTGAACACGTTGTTGACCCGGCCGACGGATTCCGCCGAGGTTCGACTCACCGCCCTGTTGGGGCGCCTGAAGGCGATACCGGATTCGCTGGAGACGGCGAAGCGCCAACTGTCCGACATTCCCGGTGTGTTCGCCGAGACGGGAGTCGGCCAGTTCCGGGGCGCGGCGGAACTGATCGGCCGACGGCTGTCGACTCTCACCGACGAGGTGCCCGGGCTGCGTCCGGCGGCCTCGGCGGCGGCGGATCAGGCGATCACGGCGCTGACCGATTTCAGTGACTGGCTGTCGCGGCAGCCCGACGGCCGCAGCCCCCGGTTGGGGCGGTCGCTGTGGGAGGCGAAGCTGTGGCACGCGCTGGACACTCCGCTGTCGGCGGCTGAGTTGTCGCGCCGGGCCGAGGACATGCTGGCGGAGGTGACGACGGAACTGGCCGACTGCGCGGCGGAGCTGCTGGGAGAGCCGGTGTCCGACGGCATCACCGGTCGAGCGCTGGCGAAACTGGCCGAGGACCGGCCCGACAACGACACGATCCTGTCGATGTCGCGGGAGATCTTCGGCGAGCTGACCGATTTCGTGCGTGAGAACGACCTGGTGAGCCTGATCGACGCCCCACTGGACATAGTGGAGATGCCCGATTTCGCCCAGGGTGTTTCGATTGCCTATGTGGACCCACCGGGCGCGTTGGAGACGGCGCCGGTGCCGACGTTCTACGCGATCTCCCCGGCTCCGGCGGACTGGAGCGCCGAACGCGCGGCGTCGTTCTTCGCCGAATACAACACCCACATGCTGCGCAATCTCAGCGTTCACGAGGCGATGCCGGGGCACTACCTCCAACTGGCCCACGCTCGGCGGTATCGCGGCCGGACCCGGGCCCGGCAGACCTGCTTCAGCGGGACCTTCGTCGAGGGCTGGGCGGTGTACGCCGAGGAGCTGTTGCAGACACACGGCTATGGCGGCCTACCGGTGCGCATGCAGCAGCTGAAGATGCGACTCCGCCTGATCATCAACGTTCTGCTCGATCAGGCGATCCACTGTGAGGACATGACGCGGGAGGACGCGATGCGCCTCATGATGGAGCGCGGTCACCAGTCGCAGGAGGAGGCGGCGGGCAAATGGGTGCGGGCGTTGTTGTCCTCGACGCAGCTCTCGACCTATTTCGTGGGCTACCAGGAGGTGAGCCGGTTGGCGGCCGCCTGTCCACGAGGGCGTCCCGACCGGGCCTGGCATGACGCGATCCTGTCGCACGGAAGCATCGCGCCGCGTCACGTCGCGACCCTGCTCGGGGTGTGACGCCTCGGCCCGCCGAGACGCCGATCAGCCGAAGGCTATGTCGGGCTCTTGCTGCGCTCATCGAGGATTGAGGCCCCTTCGGGCACGACGAACGCCTCGGGGTCGACGGTGCCGCTGACCGCCTTCAGCACCACCGACTTCGGTTCGCCGTCGACGGTTCCGGTGAAGCTGCCGAGCAGCCCGGAGTCGGTGACGCACGCCTCGAACTCGCTGACCCGGGCGGTTCCGGCGCCGCTGACGCTCACACAGGTGGAGTGGGCGCCCGCGATGCTGCGGGTTTCGGAGGTGATGTCGGCCGAGGAACTGGCGCCGACCTCGGTGAGCCAGCCCATCACGGTCTGGACCGACAGGAACTGTTCACCATCCAGCTCACTGAGGACGGTGGCTCCCGGCGTGACGGTCACTCGGGGCGCGGGGGTCAGTACGCAGTCGACGGCCTCGGCCGGCGTGCACAACATCGCGAACTGCTTGGTGATCACATACCGGCCGCCCGGAAACAGGAACGCGACCTGTTCGGGCTCGGCCTGCTTCGCGACCGTCACGACCTGTTCGCCACCCGCCAGCAGGTACTCGGCGGTGTAACCGCGACCGTCGGCACTGTCGACCTGCTGTGCCAGCTCGTCGATCAGTCGGCTGTGTCCGGTTATGTCGGCGCCTCCCGCCCCACCTCCGCAGCCGGCGAGCAGTCCGATCGCCGTCACTACGGCACTGAGGATCGTCGCGCGGACGCGCATGGAGAAGGCTCCTGGAAGATGGTGGGTCGCTACCTCAGCCACGGTACCCGTGACCGGCAAATCGAGCAGTTCCATTCCCCGCCGGTCACGCCCGGCCGTGCCCGCACGCCGCGCCGCCGGTCGGCGCGGTCGGTGCGGAAGGTCCCAGCTAGGCTCACCCATGCACATGTGATCAGCGCAGCGCCGCGCTGCCCGATTCGAGTGGCTCACCGGTTCGCACCGTCGAGGGCGGGTGCCCGGAATTCAGGCCACCGACAGCCAGTTGAGAAGGAGTGCGTTCAGTGGCAAGCATTGAGAACATCGCCGCCAGGGAGATCCTGGATTCGCGCGGCAACCCCACCGTCGAAGTGGAGGTGCTGCTGGAGGACGGCGTGTTGTCTCGCGCGGCGGTGCCGTCGGGTGCCTCGACGGGAGCTTTCGAGGCGCTGGAACTGCGCGACGGAGATGACATCCGCTACGGCGGCAAAGGTGTGCAGAACGCCGTCGACAACATCAATGATCGGGTCGTCGACGAGCTGGTCGGCATCGACGCCAGCGAACAACGCCTGATCGACCAACTGCTACTCGACCTGGACGGCACCGCCGACAAGAGTGTCCTGGGCGCCAACGCGATCCTGGGCGTCTCGCTGGCGGTCGCCAAGGCGGCCGCGGCATCGGCGGGTCTGCCGCTGTTCCGCTACCTGGGCGGACCCAACGCTCACCTGCTGCCGGTCCCGATGCTCAACATCCTCAACGGTGGCGCGCACGCCGACTCCAACGTGGACATCCAGGAGTTCATGATCGCGCCGGTCGGCGCCCCCACGTTCCGTGAGGCGCTGCGGTGGGGCGCCGAGACCTACCACGCCTTGAAGTCCGTGCTCAAGGAGCGGGGACTGGGCACCGGGCTGGGCGACGAGGGCGGGTTCGCACCCAACCTCGAGACCAACGCCGCCGCGCTGGACTTCATCACCGAGGCGATCCAGAAGGCCGGTTACACCCCCGGCCGTGACATCGTGATGGCGCTGGACGTGGCCGCCACGGAGTTCTACTCCGACGGGGCCTACCAGTTCGAGGGTGAGAAGAAGTCGGCCGCCGACATGGTCGCCTACTACAGCGACCTGATCTCGACCTACCCGATCGTGTCGATTGAGGACCCGCTGGCCGAGGACGACTGGGCCGGCTGGGAGGCCATGACCGACGAGCTCGGCGGCCGCATTCAGATCGTCGGCGACGACCTGTTCGTCACCAACCCGAAGCGGCTTCGCAAGGGCATCGACACCTCCGCCGCCAACGCGCTGCTGGTGAAGGTCAACCAGATCGGCAGCCTGACCGAGACGCTGGACGCCGTCGAACTGGCGCACCGCAACGGAATGCACTGCATGATGAGCCACCGTTCCGGTGAAACCGAGGACACCACCATCGCCGACCTCGCCGTCGCGATCGGGTGTGGACAGATCAAGACCGGCGCCCCCGCTCGTTCCGAGCGGGTCGCCAAGTACAACCAACTGCTGCGCATCGAAGAGGAGCTGGAGGACGCCGCCCGCTACGCCGGTGCTGCGGCGTTCCCGAAGTACCGGGGCTGAGCCTCGGCGGGCTCGGTGATACGTCACCGGGCCCGCCGACATCGGCTGCGGCGGTGACCGGGTTCTCCGGCACGTTCGATCACCGATCCAACCGCTGCCCACCCATCGACGAACGCGTTCGGCACGGTTTGAGGGCGGACACGGTCAAAGTCGGCCCGATTTCGGATGGTTTCGATGTTCATCGATAGATTTCAGGCGACGCAGGAGGCCCGGACAGCGAAGTCCCGACTCCCTCGCATGTGGTCTGTGCTGCGGGTTTGCTGTGAACTCAGCCTCATAACAGACGGCCGGCTCGAACTGATCTTGCGACCGAGAGCTACGGTTTTACGCCCCCAATAGCTTATGAGGTTTCAAGACTGATGACTCTCCGTTCCGTAACCCGTTCCACCGTGGTCACAGCCGCGATGCTCGGCCTCACCTTCACCTTCGCGTCCTGTTCGTCCTCCAGCGACGACGCCACTCCGCCCACCGAGACCGAAACCACCGCCGAAGCCGAAGAAACCGAGGAGCCCGACAGTCCTGCGGCTCCGGCCGACGAAGCCCTGGTCGAGATCGCAGAGTCGTTTGACGACCCCGACATCGGCGACACGATCCAGATCGTCTCGGCGGTACGCCACTTCCCGTCCACGGAGCA
>Ga0233365_1000408_pt1 | contig 20119 bp, 16 predicted proteins | sample ElkDunMinimDraft_27_FD_191535 | JGI IMG/M metagenome (GOLD analysis project Ga0233365, IMG submission 191535) | Fecal eukaryotic communites from dung pellets of Tule Elk in California, USA - Elk Dung C36 | ecosystem: Host-associated > Mammals > Digestive system > Large intestine > Fecal | place...
TGATGATACGAGTGCGTTTGTACCGTTAAATACAATGAAACTACTAAAAGCAGCAAAAACAGTAGTTTAGTACTGTTTTTTGTTATAAAATATATGATTTGCTGCATACTGAATTTGCGGTATTATTTTATAAGGATGCTTTTGAATTTCTCTATATTTTTAATTACGATACCCGTTCCGCGTACTACAGCACGTAAAGGATCTTCTGCAATATAAACCGGTAAATCTGTTTTTTGAGAGATACGTTTATCCAAACCTCTTAACATAGATCCACCACCAGCTAAATAAATACCTGTGTTGTAGATATCGGCAGCTAATTCTGGTGGGGTTTGCGATAATGTTTCCATTACGGCATCTTCAATACGCTGAATCGATTTATCTAACGCTTTCGCAATTTCACGGTATGATACATTAACCTGTTTTGGTTTACCTGTTAACAAGTCACGCCCTTGAACCATTAAATCTTCTGGCCCCTGATCTAAATCTTCGATAGCAGCACCAATTTCAATTTTAATTTTTTCTGCAGTTCCTTCACCCACAAATAAATTGTGTTGTGTACGCATATAGTAAATAATATCGTTTGTAAATACATCACCGGCAATTTTAACCGATTTATCACAAACAATACCGCCTAATGCCAAAACAGCAATTTCAGTAGTACCACCACCTATATCAACAATCATGTTACCTTTTGGCTGCATGATATCAACACCAATACCAATAGCTGCTGCCATAGGTTCGTGTATCAAATAAACTTCTTTACCGTTTACGCGTTCGCATGATTCTTTAACCGCACGCATTTCAACCTCTGTAATTCCCGACGGAATACAAACCACCATACGCAATGCAGGTGTAAACAATCTCTTTTTTAACGCAGGAATACTTTTAATGAACAGACTGATCATTTTTTCTGATGCATCAAAGTCTGCAATAACACCATCTTTTAACGGACGAATGGTTTTAATGTTATCATGTGTTTTACCTTGCATTAAGCTGGCTTCTTTACCCACAGCAATTATTTTTCCCGAAACGCGATCGCGAGCTACAATAGAAGGGCTGTCAACTACAACTTTTCCGTTATGTATTATTAAAGTATTTGCAGTACCAAGGTCCATAGCGATTTCCTCGGTCATGAAATCAAAAAATCCCATATATTTTTTAGAATGGTATTAAGTTAAATTATTCCGTTATATTTTTAATGTTTAAAGTGACGGATACCTGTGGTTACCATAACCATTTGGTTTTCGTTACAATAATCAATGCTTAAATTGTCTTTAATTGATCCGCCTGGTTGAATAACAGCTTTAATACCAGCATTTTTTGCAATTTCCACACAATCAGGGAAAGGGAAAAACGCATCACTTGCCATTACGGCATCTGTTAAATCAATACCAAACGCATTTGCTTTGTCAATGGCTTGTTTTAAAGCGTCAACACGAGATGTTTGTCCGGTTCCCGAAGCACACAACTCTTTGTTTTTAGCCAAAACGATAGTGTTTGATTTGGTGTGTTTGCAAATTTTTGATGCAAACAATAAATCTTCAACTTGTTCAGCATCAGCTACTAAAGTGGTAACGTTGGTTAAATGTTCTTTAGTATCTGTTACGTTGTCTTTATCTTGAAATAAAATTCCGTTTAAACACGTACGAACCTGTGTAGTTGGTAACTTTATATCTTTAATTGTTAATATAATTCTGTTTTTCTTTTCTTGTAAAATGGTAACAGCTTCGGCATCATAGCTTGGTGCAATTACAATTTCGCAGAACAATTTGTTAATTTCTTCTGCTGTTTCTTTATCAATGTTCCCGTTTGCAATTAAAACACCTCCAAAAGCCGATGTTGGATCACCAGCCAAAGCCGCTAAATAAGCTTCTTTCATAGTTGGTTTTTGAGCCACACCACAAGCGTTGTTGTGCTTTAAAATAGCAAATGTAGGCGCATCGCCTTTAAATTCGTTCATTAAATTAACGGCAGCGTCAACGTCTAATAAATTGTTGTAAGATAACTCTTTTCCGTGTAACTTATCAAACAATTCGTCAAAATTTCCGTAGAAAATTCCTTTTTGATGTGGGTTTTCTCCGTAACGTAAAGTTTGCGCTTCACTTTCACTTATTTTTAAAACCGCTTCGTTTATTTCTTGGTTGAAATAATTGAAAATAGCTCCATCATAATGCGATGATGTATGGAACGCTTTAGCAGCTAAATATTTACGTTGAGCCAAGGTTGTAGATCCGTTTTCTTCTGTATAAAAATTCAAAAACGTATTGTATTCTTCAACCGATGCAACAATCACCGTGTCTTTAAAATTCTTTGCACCTGCACGGATTAATGAAATTCCGCCGATATCGATTTTTTCAATAATTGCCGCTTCATCAGCGCCCGATGCAACTGTTTTTTCAAACGGATACAAATCAACAATAACTAAATCAATCTGTGGAATTGCATAATCTTTCATTTGTTGAACATCAGTTTCGTTGTCCTGACGATTCAAAATTCCACCAAAAATTTTCGGGTGTAACGTTTTAACACGTCCGCCTAAAATCGATGGGTATGAGGTAACGTCTTCTACTGGTACAACCGGAATTCCCAAATCTAAAATAAACGTTTCGGTACCGCCTGTTGAATAAATAGTTACGTTGTTTTTGTGCAATTCTCTAACAATTTGCTCTAATCCGTTTTTATCAAATACTGAAATTAATGCCGATTGAATTTTTTTAGATGTACTCATTATTGTTGTTCGTTGTTTTTAAGCTGCAAAAATAGTATATGTTATTGATTTAATGAAAATTATTTGTGATGATTTTTTGCCATTTGGAAATATTTTTTGTGGTTATTTTCAACAGTATTTTTTTTGATGAAAAAATGGAATATCAAATTAAAAATTATATTTTTAAGATTATGTAAATCATTAAAATAAAAAGTATTATGAAAAAAATGTTGTTTCCCGCATTATTGCTGTGCGGTATGGGATTAACCGTTGTTGGGTGTAAAAAAGATGCATCTGTAAATGCCGACGGAAAAGAAGTTGTTGTGGTAGATAATATGGATGATGCCAATGCGATTATTGAGTTCAACAACGGGCTTATCGAGAAAAGTTCAAAGAACCGATCTAATTTAGAACGTGTAGTAAGGTATTTGGGAAGTATGGATGCATTTATAGCTGGACAAACTCCGGTTTTGATTCCGCCGATCACAATGCCAAGCATGTCTAAATTAACCGAAGCTCCTGATGCACTTGGTAAAAATAAAGAAGCCGTTAAAACGCTTGTAGCAGATTCTACAAAAAAGATCGATGACATTAAAAAGAAAACCGACGAGCTTGTAACTTACATTAAAGCAGAAGATTACAAAGACGATAAGGGAGCAAAAGCACAAACATATAAAGCTGAAATAATGAAGCTTATTGACGATTATTATGTAACCGAAGACAAGTTAAGTGCTATTATTCAACCAATTGCAGATGGTGCAGAAGAAACTATTTTAAAAGATCACCCGCTGAAAGATTATATTTTAGGAAGTAAAAAAGTGCTTACGCTATCTCAAAATATAACTACTGCAGTTACAGATCAGTACAATGAAGATGTGTACGATATTCCTGCAATTAAAAAACAGTACGATGTTTTAGAAAAAGAAATTAAAGCTAATACTGCAAAAGAATTTAAGGTAAGCGAAGCTTCTTTACAAAGCAAAAAAGGTTATTACGAAAGCTTTAATAAAGAAGGCGATAATTTCTTGGCAACTTTACGTAAAGTTTTACGCGAAGCCGAAACAAGTAAAACTATTACAGAAGGGCAGGCGTCAGAAATTCAGAATGGTTACCAAAATATTGTAAGTCGTTATAATACTTTTGTTGATTAAAGATTAAAACAAAAAGCAGAAATCTATCAGGTTTCTGCTTTGTTATTTAAGTAAAAAAATTACCACTGCTGAATAATTACGCAAACGTTAGTAGCATCTAACAAAGCAAATTCTTTTGCACCCCAAGGTCGCATTGTTACACCTTTTAAATTTGGATGTATGAACTTTTTGTGCGTATTTGCGACTTTTTCATACACTTCGTCAATATTGTTTGTATGCAGTCTTATTTCAGGTCGATCTTTATCGGCATACTTTTTATTTTGATGCAGAAAAACCTGTAAATTATCTTTTTCTACAATACAGCAAGGATTGTCAGAATTTAAATCGCTGTAACCCATTGTAAATGTTAGGCAGTCAACAAAAAGTTCAATACCATCTTGTATGTTTTCGTAGAATATGGTGGGTACTAATTTTGTGAAATTCATTTGGAACTATTTTTAATTAAAAGTAAGAAAATACTCTCTAAATAATTTGATTAAAACAAAAAAGCAAGAACTTATTTGTTTCTTGCTTTTCTTCTATATAAACTCGGAAATGATTTTACGGGATACTGTCTTTTATGTGGAATATTATTAAAAATTATCGCAGCAATAAATAAAATAAACACACCGGTAAAAACGGGTGAAAAAACATATTCATAACCCAAATTAGTAATAGACGGACCGCCGGTCACGGCAATTAAAGCCGTTGCACCACCGGGCGGATGCAGTGATTTTGCCATTTGCATACCGATGATTGAAAGCGAAACTGCCAAAGGACCGGCAATCCAAACATAATCTCCCAAAATTTTGTAGCAGGTAACGCCGATAATCGCAGAAATTAAATGTCCGTTAAAAAGGTTTTTAGGTTGTGCCAATGGACTTCCAATTGCGCCGTAAATCAGTACGCAACTTGCTCCGAAAGATCCAATCATCAATGTAAGATCGTATTTTGATAATCCTTCAAAATGCAAAAAGCTTATGGTTCCCAAACCAACGAAAGATCCTACAAAAGCCCAGAAATGTTCTTTAAAGTCAACTAACGTTTCTTTGTACAGCAAGTAACGAGTTCGGCGGTAGGTTTTGTTTTTTTTGATCGACATATTATAAAGTCAAAAGTCTTAAAGTCGAAAGTTTAAAGCTAAAACCAACAACTAAAAACTATATTACTACTTCTTTTTTGAAACCATTTTTTTGATTTCGTTTAATTTCATCAAAGCTTCAACCGGGGTCAGCGTATTGATATCTAAATTGGTGATTTCATCACGAATTTCTTCCAAAATAGGATCATCTAATTTAAAAATTGAAAGTTGCAGATCGTCTTGTTTTAACGCTTCGGCAGTTCCTTCGGTTTTATGACTGGCTTCTAATTTTTTCAATATTTTCTGCGCTTTTTGAACCACCAGATTAGGCATTCCCGCCATTTTTGCCACGTGAATACCAAAGCTGTGTGCGCTTCCGCCCGGAACTAATTTGCGAAGAAACAATACGTTGTCTTTTAATTCTTTAACCGAAACATTGAAGTTTTTAATACGGTTGAATTGTTCGTGCATATCATTTAATTCGTGATAATGCGTTGCGAACAAGGTTTTTGCTTTTTGCGGATGCTCGTGAATGTATTCTGCAATAGCCCAGGCAATGGAAATTCCGTCGTATGTTGATGTTCCGCGACCAATTTCATCTAACAAAACCAGACTGCGGTTGGTTAAATTGTTTAGGATAGATGCCGTTTCGTTCATTTCTACCATAAAAGTAGATTCGCCCATTGAAATATTGTCTGATGCGCCTACACGAGTAAAAATTTTATCTACAACGCCCATTCTAACAGAGATTGCCGGAACAAAACAACCCATTTGCGCCAACAAAACAATTAATGCGGTTTGACGTAAAATTGCCGATTTACCCGACATATTTGGTCCGGTAATCATGATGATTTGTTGCGAATCGGTATCTAAATAAACATCGTTTGCAATGTAAGGTGTATCAACCGAAAGCTGTTTTTCGATCACAGGGTGACGACCATCTTTTATCTCTAAAACGTGATTATCTTCTAAAGCCGGACGAACGTAATTATTTTCGATTGCCAACTGTGTATACGATTGCAAACAATCTAACTGCGCAACCAAATTGGCATTCATTTGTACGGGTTGAATGTACTGCGAACACCACATCATGAATTTTTCGTAGATATCCGCCTCAATTTTAGAAATACGCTCTTCGGCACCCAAAATTTTTGCTTCGTATTCTTTTAATTCTTCCGTAATATATCGTTCGGCATTTACCAACGTTTGCTTTCGAATCCAAGTTTCGGGAACTTTATCTTTATGCGTGTTTCTAACTTCGATATAATAACCAAAAACGTTGTTAAAAGCGACTTTTAACGAAGTAATTCCCGTGATTTCACTTTCTCTTTTTTCGATTGACTCTAAAAATGATTTTCCCGAATGCGATATATTTCGTAATTCGTCTAATTCCTCATTAATTCCATTTGCAATCGCATTTCCTTTATTTAGGGCGACAGGAGCATCGGCAGAAATGGTTGTTGCAATTTTCTCACGAAGCAATTCGCAGGCATGTAAATTATCGCCAATAACTTTCAACGCATCGTTTTTAGATTTTAAAGCCGTTTCTTTTAACGGAATAATCGCATCTAAACTTTCCTTTAAAATAACGAATTCACGAGGCGATATTTTGCCTGTAGCCAGTTTTGAAATCAATCGTTCTAAATCTGAAATTTGTTTGATCTGATATTGAAAATCATGTAAAACTTCGGTGTTCGATTTAAAATAATCAACCACATCAAAACGCTTGTTAATGGCATCAATATCCTTTAAAGGTAAAGCCAACCAGCGTTTTAACAAACGTCCGCCCATTGGTGACAACGTTTTATCGATCACATCTAAAAGGGTAGTGGCATTTTCGTTTGCAGAACCGTACAATTCTAAATTTCGAATCGTAAATCGATCCATCCAAACATACGCATCTTCGGCAATTCGCTGAATATTTGTTATATGTTGAATTTTATTATGCTGTGTTTCAGAAAGATAATATAAAATAGCTCCGCATGAAATAACTCCTTCCTGCAATTCATCAATTCCAAAACCTTTTAACGAATTGGTTTTAAAATGATTGGTTAAACTTTCGTTGGCATAATCGTCTTTAAAAACCCAGTCTTCTAAATAAAACAGATTAAAATCGCTACCGAAATTGTGCAGAAAATGATTTTTATTTCCTTTCTGAACCAAAACTTCGCTCGGTTTGAAATTCTGTAGCAGTTTGTCAATATATTCTTCGTTTCCTTGCGACGTTAAAAATTCTCCGGTTGAAACATCTAAAAAGGCAATTCCAATATTTTTCTTTCCAAAATGTAAAGCCGCCAAAAAGTTATTGCTTTTAGACTGCAAAACTTCATCGTTAATAGCAACTCCGGGTGTAACCAATTCGGTAACGCCACGTTTTACAATGGTTTTGGTGGTTTTAGGATCTTCTAACTGATCGCAAATAGCCACACGTAAACCCGCTTTTACCAATTTAGGCAAGTAAACATTTAAGGAATGATGCGGAAAACCAGCCAATTCGGTTTCACTGCTTGAACCTGCACCGCGTTTTGTTAAAGTAATACCCAAAACTTTTGCAGTACGAACAGCGTCTTCGCCAAAGGTTTCGTAAAAATCGCCCACACGAAAAAGCAGACAAGCATCGGGATATTTTGCTTTAATCTGATTGTATTGCTGCATTAACGGCGTTTCTTTTTTCTCTTTTTCCTTTGTAGACATTGTTCTAAATTTTATAGGATTACAAATATACCATATCTAAAACACAAAAAGAATGCAACTTAAACAGGTTGTGTAATTTTTTATTAAATTTTTGATAAAGAATTGATGTTATAATGTTTGCGTAACTTTTTAATGACGATTGATGTTGAAACTGTAATAGTTAAACCAATAAGACAACCGCCTGCAACCGTTAAAAATCTAAAAATAGGTGCGATGGATTCATCTAAAGTGTGTGATTGCAGCATAACGATTAAAAATGCGACAATTGCCACGCGACTCATGTTCATTACTTTAAACAGATAACATATAATTACGGTTGAAATAATTCCGCCAATTAAAACATACAAGTTTGTGGAATAAATTAAATGACATAATAACCCAACGATAGATCCTATAAAATTAGATCGAACTCGGTCTATGGTCAGTTTTTGAGAATCTTTTCCTTCGGGAGAAATCACTAAAATGATTGATAATAATGTCCAGAATAGTTCAAACTTTGGAAATTGTATCATTAGGAAATATCCAATTAAAAAGCCCAATAAACACCGAACAGTATATATGATAATTTGCGATGTAATAATATGTTTTACAATGTTAGCGAACATATTTTAGATTTTTCGTGCAAAGGTATTGTCTGAAAAACAGATAAAAAAGAAAATCATAAGAATATTTTTTAAGACAAAAGTTACTTTCAAAAGTTTTATAAAATGGTATCTTTAGGGCTTTAAAATTTTATAATGAAAAAATTAATTTTAGACGATTTAAACCGCAAAAATACCGAAGAATTTAAACAAGCAGAAAAAACTCCGATTATTGTTGTTTTAGATGATATTAGAAGCTTGCACAATATTGGATCTTTTTTTAGAACGTGCGATGCTTTTTTAATTGAGAAGATTTATTTGTGCGGAATTACTGCAACACCACCTAACAAAGAAATTCATAAAACGGCTTTAGGTGCAACTGAAACCGTAGATTGGGAATACGAAAAAGAGGTTATGCAGGTGGTTGATCGTTTAAAAAAAGAAAACGTAAAAATACTTTCGGTAGAGCAGGTAGAAGGGTCTGTAATGCTGAACAATTTTACTGTTGAAAGTAATGTAAAATACGCATTGTTTTTTGGTAACGAAGTAAAAGGTGTAAACCAGCAGGTTATTGACAGTAGCGATGCAGTTATTGAAATTCCGCAATTAGGAACCAAACATTCTCTAAATGTATCGGTAAGCGGCGGAATTGTAATTTGGGATATTTTTCAGAAAATGAATGTGGAGTAAATGAGAAACTACAAAAATTGTATTTTAATAATTACATTTCTGCTGATACCAATTTTAGTTATTAGTGGAGTGATGTTTATTAATGATTTCTCGTTAAAAATAATCGTTAAAGAATTATTATTCAATAGTGCAATTTTAGTTTTTATCATATTTTTTATTAATTTAATTAATCAAAAAGTACTTAAAAATATTTCAAGTTTAATTTTATTAGTACCATTTTACAGTATTCTATTTATAAAGATTTTTACCTTACTTAATTTCTTTAATTTTATTGACAATGCTGTTCTTTACACCGTTTTTGAAACTAATTATAATGAATTATCCGGTTTTTTAAACAGTTATTCTAAATGGTATTATGTGTTAATCGTAGCAACTTATATTTTTACGATTATATTTTTAATATTTAAGGTAAATACAATTAGGTATAAGCACAAATATTATATTGAATTAACAGTTCTTGTTTGTATTGCAATTTCCTATAGATTTTATGAAAGGAGCTTGTCTTTACTAGTATTTAATACTTATTTGGAGTATAAAACTTTTTCTGCAGAAATTTCAAAGGATATTTCCAAAAGTACTTCGAAATATTTTACTAATGTTACAAATAGTGATGATGAAGCTTTATATGTTGTAATTATTGGCGAATCTACCACAAGAAACAATATGGGAATTTACGGTTATTACAGAGATACCAATCCTAATCTTAACAAAGTAAAAAACGAATTGTATTTGTTTAAAAATGTTATAAGTCCGCATATACAAACTATTTTGTCTTTAGATAAGGTTTTAAGTATGGGCGATTATCATCATCCCGAAAACAACAAATTAGGAACCGTTATACAATTGGCAAATCAGGCTGGGTTTGAAACATATTGGCTGTCAAATCAAAAGCCAATCGGAGCTTATGAATCTTTGATTTCACTGTATGCAAAGGCAAGTAAAAATAGATTTTATGTTTCAAATATTTATGAAGATACTAATAAATACGATGAAATTCTGCTTCCAAAATTAAAGGAAACAATCAGTGAAAAAGCGTCAAACAAAATGATTTTTCTACATTTAGAAGGTAGTCATATAAGTTATCATACCAAATATCCTGAAAGCTTTAGTTTTTTTAAAGATGAACCTCCAACTCAGTTTAAAACAGAAGAATCATATCAGATTATTAATGAATATGATAATTCTATAAGATACAATGATTTCATTGTAAGTCAGATTATTGAAATGGTTAAAAATGCCAATAAAAATAGTTATGTGATTTATTTTTCTGATCATGGTGAAGAGGTTTTTAAAGATTACGAATATTTTGGTCATCATGAATCCATTGGATCTAATGCTATGTTTGAAATTCCTTTTATTGTTTGGACATCTGATAAATACAAAGAAAAATCAACGATTAATTTTAATGATCAATTAGAAAGAAAATATAATTTAGAAGATTTTATTTACAGTTTTTCCGAAATATCTCGTATTCAATTTGATCAATTTCAACCAACAAAAAGTATCTTTAATACAGACTTTCAATTTAAAAAGCGAATTATTCTAAAAGATGTAGATTATGACGAACGTATTAAAGAAAAATAAGAAAAAGATAATTTTTATTATTTTTTTAATTACAGCAGTTGTTGTTTATATTTTCAATCCGTACAAACTAGAATATGTAGGCTATCAATCAAAAGTTTGGGCACATCGGGTTAATACATTAGATAAATTGAATTACACTCAAAAGTTTTATCAAGGTATTGAATTAGATTTGGTTTTTGATTCTATAACTCAAACGTTCGATGTAAACCATCCGCCAGATCCATCAATTAAGTTAGATTTAGATACCTATTTTTCGAACATAAATAATAAGGAAATAAAATTATGGTTAGATTTTAAAAATCTTTCAGAGCACAATGCCGAAAAATCAGCAGAAATATTAGATCAACTTACAAAAAAACATTCGTTAAAAAGTGAAAATATTTTAGTTGAATCACCAGAAATAAATTGTTTAACAAATTTTAAAATAAACGGCTTTAAAACAAGTTTTTATCTGCCACAATTAGTAGGTTTAGCCGATGAAAGTAATTTAATTCCAACTATTGATTCTATTAAACAATTATTAGTGAAATATCCAACATCAGGAATTTCGTGTAATGTTAATGCTTACGATGTTATAAAAGAATATTTTAAGGAAGAAAAAAAATATCTGTGGCATATTTACAAACCATATTCGCGCCATCAAGTTAAGGATTACCAAGATTTTAGAAAATATGTTTCCGATCCTACTGTGGAAGCTGTATTAATTCAAGTTGCTTTACCTGTTGGGAATAGATAGTGTTTTATCATTTATAAGCTTCAAAACTTCTAAATAATCTTGATGATTTTCAACAAAATCTTTTTTAGAAATATCAACAATCAATACATTTTCTTGTGGTAGGGTTTTAATAAACTCGCTATAACTTTGGTTGATGCTGTCTAAATAAGTAGCCTGAATATTTTCCTCGTAAGTTCTTCCTCGTTTTTTTATGTTTTGAAGCAAATTTTCTGTGTTTTGATATAAATAAACATACAAATCGGGTTTTGTGGTTTCTTTATTCATAACATCAAAAATAGATCTGTAAAGCAAAGCTTCGTCGGTATCCAAAGTAACTTGAGCGAAAATTAACGATTTATAAATGTAATAATCGGCAATAACAAAATCGTTAAACAAATCGTACTGACCCAAACCTTGATTTAACTGCGAATATCTATCTGCAAGAAAAGACATTTCCAACGGAAAAGCGTATCTCAATTGATCCTTGTAAAATTTTGGCAAAAAAGCATTATCTGCAAAGCGTTCTAAAATCGGTTTTGCATTAAAATCTTGGGCAATTTTTTCAGCTAAAGATGTTTTTCCAGATCCTATATTTCCTTCAATTGCCAGAAATTTTATATTTCCAATGGTAAAATCATCTTTCGGTAAATCAATATAATCAATTTGTTTTATTTCAGATTCATCATGGCAAATCACTAATAATTCTTGAGTTGATTTCTGTAAAACTGGGTGTTTCCAATCGAAAATCAAATCATTTAAAGGAACCAAAACAAACTTTCTGTTTTGTAATTCTTTATGTGGAATCTGTAAATCAGTCGAATCAAAGATCAAATCATTAAAATAAACAATGTCAATATCTACCGTTCGGGCTTCGTAATTATCGGTTGTTTTTGTTGTTCTACCCAATATTTTTTCAGTCTTTTTTAGTTCAACCAAAAGTTTTTCGGGTAATAAATTTGTGTGGATTAAAATGCACATATTGTAAAACGGAAAACTTTCAAAACCCCACGAAGGCGTTTCGTAAATTGCCGATGCCTGCGCTACAAAACCAATGTGGCTGTGTATGTGGTTTATGGCATTCTGCAGATGTTCTTTCTTGTTTCCTAAATTGCTTCCTAAAGCTAAAACTACTTTATTGTACGTGTGCATGATGCAAAAATAGACAATGTTTTAAAATTTTTGTAACATTTTCTACATTCTGCATACTAACCTAAAATATAGATTAAAACAATAAAAATGAATTTTATAAAAAACGTACTGGCAACATTTGTAGGAATCATCCTATTTTGTATGATGTCTTTCTTCTTATTGCTGATTATTGGCGTGGTTGCATCGGCAGGTAGTTCGTCTTCTGGAAAATCAACCAAAAGCAATTCGATAATTAAATTAGATTTAGAGAACGTTTCTAACGATTACGGCGGAAGTGTTTATATTGAAGATTTTGATTATAAAGAAACCAATAACGACGGATTGATTAACGTTTTGCAGGCGATTGATTATGCGAAAACCGATGATAAAATCAAAGGGATTTCTATTGAAAATAATGCCACAGGTTTAGGATCAACACAGCGTAAGGCAATTGTTGACAAGTTGGCTGAATTTAAAAAGACAGGAAAATTTGTTGTTGCGTATGCCGATTATTATTCACAAGGCGAATATTATTTGGCGTCGGTAGCCGATACGGTTTACATGAACCCAATGGGAAGCATCGATTTTAAAGGTTTAGCTTCTGAAGTTCTGTATATGAAGGATCTGCAAGAAAAAACAGGAATTCACATGGAAGTGATCCGTCACGGAAAATATAAAAGTGCTGTTGAACCATTTTTACAGCAAACTATGAGCGATGAAAACCGTGAGCAGTTAACCGTTCTTTTAAATTCTATCTGGGAATCTTATGTGGGCGATATTTCTAAAAACCGTAAAATTTCGGTTGAAACATTAAATAATATTGCAACGAATTTAGATGCTCGAAATGCGAATTTAGCACTTCAGAATAAATTGATCGATAAAATTGCGTACATAGATCAATATCAAAACGGAATTAAAAAAGCGTTAGATATTAAGTATGATGACGATATCAACGAAATTGATATTTTAGATTATGTTAATGATGTCAATTTAAATATTAAGAAAGTTTCGGCTAAAGATCAAATTGCAGTGATTTTTGCTCAAGGAGAAATTCAAGGTGGTGAAGGAAATGTAAATACCATCGGTGAAGGATCGATTAACCGTGCATTGAAAGAAGCGCGTAAAAACGATAAAATTAAAGCGGTTGTTTTGCGTGTAAATTCACCGGGTGGTAGTGCTTTAACTTCTGATATTATCTGGAGAGAAATCGAACTGACCAAAAAGGTAAAACCGGTAATTGTTTCAATGGGCGATGTAGCGGCATCAGGCGGATATTATATAGCTTGTAATGCAAACAAAATTTTTGCAGAGCCGGGAACAATTACAGGATCTATCGGAGTTTTTGGTATGGTGCCGAACTTTAAAAAGGTTGCAGATAAATTCGGAGTAAATGCCGAAGCAGTTAAAACTCACGAAAACGCGACTGGTTACAGTGTTTTTGAAGAAATGTCGCCTAAATACAAAGAGACACTTACAGAAAGCATCGAAATTATTTATGATACTTTTATTTCACGTGTGGCTGAAGGTAGAAAAATGGATAAAGCTAAAGTCGATGAAATGGCTCAAGGTAGAGTTTGGACAGGAACTATGGCTAAACAATTAGGTTTGGTTGATGAATTAGGAAGTTTAGACGATGCTATTGCTTACGCAGCCAAATTAGTTAAAACAGATGATTACAAAGTTTCTTTATACCCTGAATATGAAGTAGAATTAGCAGATTTATTCCGCAAGTTTTTAGGAATGTCGGTATCAAGCGTTAAAGAAGATGCTATTAAAAACGAAATCGGTACAGAAAATTATGAATTGCTACAGCGTATGAATTATCTTAAACAAAGCAAAGGTGTTCAAGCGATGATGCCTTATCATTTAAATATTAAATAGTTGAGTGTTAATTAAACCAACGCCCTTTACAAATTTGTAAAGGGCGTTGGTTTTTTAAGAAAATCCCTTACTATACAACTTTAAAAAATCCTTCTTCATGAAAACCGTAATAGGTTGCGTCTACAATGGTTTTTGTAGTATCTAATCCGGTAAGTTTGCTGAAAGCGGGTAATATAATTTGAGAGGATTGTACTACAAAACAAGGCAATTTTTTTCGACTGTTTTTTAACAAAGGAATTTGTATTCCAGGATGGATATGTCCTGAAATTGTTGGTAAATTAATGTTCAAACTTGGTTCATGAACAAACTGAATTGTATCAATTACTAAATTTTTGGTTACCGAAGCAATTCCTAAATCTTTAATTAATTTTTCTGGAATACGGTCGTGATTTCCTTTTATCAAATGGAAATCTGTAGAAGAAAAAGTAGATGTTATTCGTTTTAAATCGACCACTTCTTTGTTTTTGGCAGCATGTATTAAATCGCCTACAATAATGATTTGTTTTGGTTGATAATGTTCAATTAAAAATTGCAATCGCTCTAAATCGCTGTAATGCAAATACGATGGAATTGCCATGCCGTGCTTTCTAAAATGGGCACTTTTACCTGAATGCAAATCCGAAAAAATCAAAGCGTTTTGTGCCTGCCAATAAATACTTCGCTGGTTGTTCAACAACAAATCGTTACCGGCAAAACAAATTGGTTGTTCAATCAGATTCATTTTTTACGTTTCTTTAAATTTCGTTCAATCATTCGGTTAATGCGCGTTGTAAGGTCTTCACTTGAAAGCGATTGCCTTAAACTATCTACTTTTATCGGGAAGCTCAACGGCGTGTATCGGTCGGTAAATTTAAGGACAATTTTGTTTGATGCAATGCGTTTGAAGGCATCAACCAAACGGATTTCCTGCAGTTGTTGATTAAAAACTTCGTTATAAGCTTGTCGAACCAAAAGATGCGACGGTTCAAATTCTTCCAACACCTTAAAAATAATACTCGATGACGCCTGTAGCGATTTATTATTTCGTTGTTTACCCGGAAATGTCTGTATTACCATGCCCGCAATAACCGCAATATCTCGGAATTTATGCAAAGCCATTTCGGCTGCATTGATACTGGCAACCACATCGTCCATTAAATTATCTAACTGAAATAATTCGGTAAGAAAATCTAAATCGACAGGTATCGTCTGATCCGAAAACAATTCAAAACCATAATCGTTCATAGCTATTGAAAAACTAATCGGAAATCGCTTACTGATTCTATACGCAATAACGGTCGCCATAACTTCGTGCACCAATCTGCCTTCTAACGGATACATAAACAAATGATAACCTTCGCGCGTGTGAATCTGTTCAACCAAAAGTTCGTTGTGTAAGGGCAATGCAGAATGAGTTTGTTGATAATTTAATAGCGGATTTAAAAACTGAATTTCTTTACTTTTAGATTGGTTTTGTGCAGCTTCAGATAAATTTTGACGTAAAAACATGCTTAAATCGGCACTTAAAGGCAATCTGCCGCCTAACCAACTTGGGGTAATTGCCTTGCCCGAACTGTTGCGAACGTAAACGGTTAGTTCTTTCATTCGCACGTATTCCAACACTCTTCCTGCCAAAATAAATTTATCACCAACTTTTAGTTTTGTCAAAAAATATTCTTCAACCATGCCAATGTATCCGCCCGATGTATATTTTACCCGAAGCATGGCATCGCTTACAATTACGCCGATATTTAACCGATGAAGCATACCAATACGTCGTTTTTTAACTTCGTAAACTCCGTCATCATTCACATCAACCCGATGGAATTCTTCGTAATTTTCACCCAATTTTCCGCCTTTTGTAATGAAAGCCAAACACCAGTTCCAATCTTCTTCCTCCAGATACTTGAAAGCATGAGTTTGCTGAATAATCGGAAAAAGTTCGTTCGATTTAAAACCGCCGCCCAATGCAATGGTAACCATAAACTGAACAAGCACATCGTAAGTAAGCACCATAGGATCTCGTTTTTCTACGATTTTATTTTTATAGGCATCTTTAAGTGCAGCAACTTCCAACAATTCCAAAGTATGCGTAGGAACAAAATAAATTTTCGAGGTTTCGTAAGGTGAATGACCGCTTCTACCGGCGCGTTGCAAAAAACGGGCAATTCCTTTGCTGGATCCTATCTGTACAACGGTATCAACGGGTTTAAAATCGACACCCAAATCTAAAGACGAAGTACAAACTACCGCTTTTAACTGACCGCTGCTCAAGGCATTTTCAATCCATTGTCGCAGTGCATGATCTATAGAACCGTGATGCAATGCCAACTGACCCGCCAAATCGGGATCGGCATTTAAAAGCAACTGATACCACATTTCACTCTGACTTCGTGTATTTGTAAAAACCAAAGTAGATCGGCTTGATGAAATAATTTCGGCAACTTTATCTGCCAACGTTCCACCCAAATGACCAGCCCACGGCAATAAATCAACCTTATCGGGATAAACCGGAATAATTTCGATCTGCTTTTTTTCTTTCGATACAATTTTGATACGTTTTGAAACATTCGGAAGCAAAACCTCCATTGCCTCATCAATATTGCCAATTGTTGCTGTAATTCCCCAGATTTTAAGGTTTGATACGTTGTTTTTAAGATACCCCAAAGCAAGTTCAACCAAAACTCCGCGCTTGTTTCCCATTAATTCGTGCCACTCGTCAACAGCGATACATTGCAGGTTCTTAAAGAATTTATCACGACTTTTTTGTGCTAGCAGTAAATGCAGACTTTCGGGCGTTACAATAAGCACATCGGGCATTTGCTTGGTTTGTCTTGCTTTTTGTTTGGGATCGGTATCGCCATTACGGACTTCGACAACCCAATCAATTCCTATGCTGTCAACGGCTTCTTGCATGGCACGCGCCAGATCTTTTGCAAGTGATCGAATAGGCGTAACCCACAACAATTTTAAACCCGATTGCATTTTTTGGTATTTATTAATGTAATTGATGACAACGCCAAGAAAAACCGAAAATGTTTTGCCAAAACCTGTTGGAGCAACCACCATACCGCTGTAACCTTTATGATAGTAATTCCAAGTACGCTCTTGAAATTCAAAAGGAACTTTCTGGTCGGCGGTCATCCAATTATTTATGATCTGATAACCTTCGGATGTTTTTAAGTTTTCCATAATCAGGTAATCAGTTTTTTAACTTCATCAATCGTATCAATATCGGCAACGGTTTTGTCTTTACGCCAACGCAAAATTCTTGGGAAACGCAAAGCTACGCCCGATTTATGCCGACTACTGTATCCAATTCCTTCAAAAGCAATTTCGAAAACCAACTCGGGTTTTACCGTTCGTACCGGACCAAATTTCTCAATCGCGTTTTTGTTAACAAACTTACTAACTTCTTGAATTTCTTTATCTGTTAAGCCGGAATATGCTTTGGCAATAGTAACCAACGCATCGCCACTTTTAACGGCAAACGTATAATCAGTATAATAACCACTGCGACGACCACTACCTTTTTGAGCGTAAATAAGCACAGCATCAATGGTTAAAGGATCGGTTTTCCATTTCCACCAATCGCCTCGTTTTCTTCCGGTATGATAAGGCGAATCAACGTTTTTCAACATTAAACCTTCGCTGTTTATTAAACGTGCATTGCTGCGGATTTCGGGTAGTTTTGTCCAATCGATTTCTTTAATAACAGGCGATAAATGTAGCGAGGGATTTGTATCGATATTAAAATGATGTTCCAAAATTGATCGTCGGTAAGAAAGCGGTTTTGTACGGATATCTTCACTTTTCCATTCTAAAACATCATAAATATAAAGCGATACCGGAAGTTCTTCGAGCATTTTTTTAGGCAGATTTTTTCTGTTCAGTCGTTTTTGAAGTTCGCTGAAATTATACACTTCATCGTTTTTAACCACGAGCAATTCTCCATCAATCACAAAATCATCAGGAAAATTAATCAAAGCTTTTTCTATTTCGGGAAATTGAGCCGTAATCAGTTCTTCGCCACGCGACCAAATGAAAAATTCGCCTTCACGTTTGATGACTTGCGCACGAATTCCGTCCCATTTATATTCGATCTGCCAATCATCGATCGATCCTAAATCAATCAAATCTTTATCTAATGCGTATGCCAAACAAAAAGGGTAGGGCTTACTTTTGTTGATTTCGGTATAATTTCCCTTAATTAAACCTTCAAAATCGACTTCGGTTCGATCCCAATCTCCCATAATACTGTGGGTTACGGCAGCTGCTTCCAAATCAAAGTGTTTTGCAAAAGCATTAATGACCGTTTTCGATGAGACACCCAAACGGAAACTTCCACCCAACAACTTGTTGAAAATAAAACGTTCGGTGGTGTTTAAAGTTTGCCAACTGTTTACAACGTAAGTTCTTTTTTCATCTTCGGATTTATCTTTTAAGGCAATAATTTCGTTCATCCATTCAGAAAGTGGTTTTTCTGAAGGATGTTCGTTATCGGGCAACAACAACGCAATGGTTTCGCCTAGATCGCCAACAGCGGCATAACTTTCTGCAAACAACCATTCGGGCAGCTGCGTTTCCTCTAAAACCCATTGCTTTAAAAGTTTGGTAGTGACGCTTCGTTTCGGGCGTTTACCTGTAAAAAGTGACAGAAACCATAATTTATCGTCGTTACTTGCAGTTTCGATAAACAATTCAATTGCCGCGATTTTTTGCAGGTTTTTATTGGTGCTGTCTAACGAATTGATCAATTGTGCAAATGCTTTCATAGGCTTTCGGGTGTAGATTCGTCTTCTTCATTTCCAAAAGCGGTATGCAGTTCAACGGCTTCAATTCCGTTTTCGTTCAAATATTTAGCAAATACGGCAGTTTGTCCATGGGTTACATACACTTTTTCGGCATTTGTTTCTTTAACAGCCTTTAAAAGATCGTCCCAATCGGCGTGATCGCTTACTGCAAAACCGGCATCGGCACTGCGCCATCTTCTGGCACCGCGAACCTGCATCCAACCCGAACAAATAGCGTAAACCATATTCGGAATTTTCTTTAAAACATTGGTGTCCACAAGCGATGGCGGAACAATGACAATACCTTTATTTACATGTTGAACAGATTCTCTGAAATCGAGCGATTGATAATGTGGCAGTTGAATTCCTGCGTTTTCATACGCCTGATTCAATTTGGTGATGGAATAATGTGTATAAATAGGAGCGATACCACTGACAGCATTTAAAATACGTTGTGCCTTGCCTAAAGAGTATCCTACAAAAACCGATGTTTTACCGATTTCTTGATTGTGAAGTACCCAGTTTTGCATGGATTCATTTAATTTTTCTGTTGATGCCCATTTGTAAATTGGCAATCCAAACGTACTTTCGGTAACAAATTCGTGGCATTTAACAGGTTCAAAAACAGTCGAAAGTCCGTCGTTTTGTAATTTATAATCACCTGAAACTACCACAACTTTTCCTTTGTATTCCATTCTGATCTGTGCCGAACCAATAATATGACCCGCAGGGTGAAACGACACTTTTACGCCGTTTATGTTGATAGGTTCGTTATAGCCAATGCCCTGAACCTGAATATCTGCACCAATGCGAATGTGGAGAATAGGAACTGTGAGGTGATGACACAGGTATTTTTTCATTCCCCAACGGGCATGATCGGCGTGACCGTGCGTTATTAACGCATAGTCTACGGGTTTCCAGGGATCGATATAAAACTTACCCGGAATACAGTAAATGCCTTTGTCTGTAAAATTTAATATTTGCATTTTGTGGTTTGCTTACTATCAAATTAAAACTAAAAAAATGGCGTTCTGAATGTTTTTATAAGGGAAGAAAAGACGCGGATTTCTATTACCGAAAACCGCATCTTGATAATGTAATAATTTTAATTTTTATTTCTCATTTTAGAAAAAATCCAAAGGACTAATCCAATTCC
>Ga0233365_1000410_pt1 | contig 20029 bp, 14 predicted proteins | sample ElkDunMinimDraft_27_FD_191535 | JGI IMG/M metagenome (GOLD analysis project Ga0233365, IMG submission 191535) | Fecal eukaryotic communites from dung pellets of Tule Elk in California, USA - Elk Dung C36 | ecosystem: Host-associated > Mammals > Digestive system > Large intestine > Fecal | place...
AGGCCGGTTCGGGCCGAGGGCCGACTTGTCCGGTCGCGTTGTCGTCGCGAGTGCTGGCGCACTAGCTCCTCTTTCGCCGTGCCACCGGGGCAAATCGCCTCCCGCCCAAAGCGGCCTCACTCTGCACCCGACCATGACAGTCACCAGGGCGGGACCGATTGTCCACTGACGATGCTGCCGAGCCGCGAGTGCCGGCGCAGTGGTTCTGGCATTGCCGGGACACGACGCCCCGCCGCTCGGAACAGACTCATCCCGTTGAAGCGGACGGTCAGCCGGGGCGGTCCACAAACCAACCGGTGAACTGACCGGGAACGGTGGGCCGGACGTGAGACCGGGGAAACCGGGCTCGGCGCACCGACTCATCCCCACGTCCACCATTCCGGGGCACACATTCGACATGGCGGCGGCGCCACGGGGGCGGTGAAAGGCGGGCCTCGTCAGGACGGGACATCGATGACGCCGAGGCGACGGGTCGCCCGGGTCAACGCGACGTACAGGTCGTTGTCACCCCGGGGAGACTGCGAGCTGATGCCGTCGGGATCGACGACGATGACCGCGTCGAACTCCAGTCCCTTGGCGCGCCGGACCGTCAACACCACGACCGGGCCGCCGACGTCGTCACCGTCGGGTACCGCCAACGGGGCCAGGGATTCCAAGCGGCCGTTGGGAACGACGACTCCGACGGTGCCTCGCCCGACCTCGCCGCGTTCGGCGTCGATCAGGCCAGCCAACCGAATGAACAGTTCGGAGTCGTCGATCTCCCGGCGCCACGGTTCGACGCCGGTGCGGCGGGCCGCGGTCGGCGGCTTCAGGGCCGGATCGATCCGCGACAGCACCTTGGCGGCCTCCGCCATGATCTCGGCCGGGGTTCGATAGCTCACGCTCAACGTTCGATGCCGCAGCTGCCCCACATGGGGTTCCAGGGCCTGCGACCAGGAGGTGGCACCGGACAGGTCTCCCACCTGCGCCAGATCACCCACGACGGTCATCGACTTCGTGACGGAGCGACGCATGAGCATGCGCCAGGCCATCGGGGACAGCTCCTGTGCCTCGTCGACCACGATGTGACCGAAGGTCCAGGTCCGGTCGGCCGCGGCCCGTTCCGCGGTGGTCCGATAGGCGACATCGACGTGACGTTGCCCGAGCAGGGCCGCGTCCAACAGGTCGGTGGCCAGCAGGATCTCCGGGTCGTCCTCGTCCTCGACGTCGATGGAGCGCGACCCCATGGCGATGTCCAGCACTCCCTGCGCGTACTCGGCGCGCTCCTGACGACGTCGCTCGGCCGCGGCGGTGGCGGCCTTGTCCTCGGCGCTGCCCAGCAACTCGGCGGCCTCGTCCAGGAGCGGCACATCGGCCGGGCTCCAGCCGCTGTAGGGGGTGCGCAGCAACGACCCGCACTGCTGCTCGGTCAGATGTGGTGCCGCAGCGGCGAGGCGCTGCCGACTTCCCAGCAGCCCGGAGATCAACAGTTTCGGAGTCAGCCTGGGCCACAGCCAGTCGAGCACCGCCTGCACGTCGGACTCCCCCGCCAGCTCGCGGCCGATCTCGTCGACGTCCTCCTCTTCCAGAAGGTTCTCACCGCCCAGCGGGTCGGTGCCGATGCGCTCGGCGACCTGTTCGGCCAGTGCGGCGACCACGGCCGCCTCGAACACCGGTCGCGCGGCGTTGTGGAGCTTGCCCGAGTCACGTGCCCGGTCGCGCGCCTCGGCGCAGGCCTGCCGGTCGAGCACCAGGCGACCGTACTCGGTGTCCATGTCCACTTCGGTCTCCGGCAGCCGTTGCCGGTCGGCGATCGCCGCTTTCACGACCTCGATCATCGACTCCGAACCCTTGATGGCGGCCACCTCGTCGGGCTCGTCACGGTCGGCGGACACGCCCGGATACAGGTCGCCGATGGTGCGCAGCAGAACGTCGGTCTCGGCCAACCCCGGCAGCACTTCGGAGATGTAGCTCAGGAAGGTGGTGTTGGGGCCGATGAGCAGGACACCACGACTGGCCAGCTGATCCCGGTACTCGTACAGCAGGTAGGCGGCCCGATGCAGCGCGACCGCCGTCTTGCCCGTGCCGGGACCGCCCTCGACGATCAGCACCCCGTCGAGGGGCGCGCGGATGATGTCGTCCTGTTCGGCCTGGATGGTCTCGACGATGTCGCTCATCCGGTCGCTGCGCTCGGCCTCCAGTGCCGCCAACAGCGCGGCCTCACCGGTGATGGTCGACTGGTCGTCCTGCGGTGCCGTCAGGTCCAGGACCTCATCGCTGATGCCGGTCACCTCGCGATGGTCGGTGTGAATGTGCCGGCGCAACGTGACGTCGCCGGGGCGAGCCGCGGTGGCGGTGTAGAACGGCCGGGCGGCCTCGGCGCGCCAATCGATCAACAAGGGCTCTCGTTGCGGATCGAAAAGCCCAATACGTCCTATGTAATTCGTTCCCCCGGTCGAATCCAACCGACCGAAACACAGCCCATTCTCCACCGCGTCCAACTGAGCCAGTCGGGACGAGTACATGGCGACCATATTGTCGCGGTGAGTCAATCGCCCAGGCGTCTCATCCTCTTCCAACTGAGCCAGGCTTCGCCGCTGATCCAGCCGTTCCCGCAGCTCATCGAGCCTGCTATACAGCATGGACACATAAGATTGCTCACCATCGATATCAGGATGCCCCTGACCGCTCGCCCGCCTGGACAATCGTTCTCCTTATATGTTAGGATGGCTAGACGCGGCGATTAAATAATCACGTCTATCGGACACTAAATCGCTTTCCGCGCATCAAGGCAGCACATTCTTAGCCGTCGACACGAATTCGCAAATCTACCGCGCATTTCCGTGTTTGACCAGTTTTTCAGTGCTTTGTTCGCGAGTCCCGTCATCACCCCATGCGCATCCGCTTCCCACCGGTGCGCCATCAGTGGGATGACCTCGACAATCGCACTACGACCGCTTCGTCAACCGCCGGCCGTCGACCGCCATCGGCCGGCACGGCATCGCCTCACCCATCGGCTCATGACTCTGGACAACCGACTCGTCACCGACCTATTCTTAGGTAGGTTTACATACTTCTATATGTGACCGACCCTGTGATCCTCCCGGGCGATTGGTCCCCCACTTCGCCACAGGGGCGCTCACCGATCCGAATCATGATTCGGCGTCGAGAAAAGAGAAGCACCCATGTCCATGAAAATTCTTGTCCGAGCCGCGACCGTCACGTTCGGAATCTTCATCGCGACCGTCATGACGCTGACCCTGGCACCAGCGGCCCAGGCTCACGGCTACACCAACGCACCCGTCAGCCGCGCCCTGTACTGCCAGCAGGGCGTGGTCAGCAACTGCGGGCAGATCCAGTGGGAACCGCAGAGTGTCGAGGGGCCCAAGGGCTTCCCCGCCGCCGGTCCCGCCGACGGAAAACTGTGCGCCGGCAACCTCGCCCGGTTCTCCGAACTGGACGACCCGCGCGGCGGCAACTGGCCGAAGACCAACGTCCAGAGCGGACAGTCCTACCAGTTCAGCTGGCGAATCACGGTGCAGCACGCCACCACCGACTTCAAGTACTACATCACCAAGCCAGGCTGGAACCCCAGCCAACCGCTGACGCGCGCCGGCCTCGAACTCACCCCGTTCCTCAGCGTCCCCTTCGGGGGAGGTAAACCCGGCTCCCAGGTGAGCCACTCGGCGAACCTGCCGCAACGATCCGGACATCACCTGATCTTCGCGGTCTGGACCATCTCCGACACCGGCAACGCCTTCTACCAGTGCTCCGACGTGAACTTCGGCTGACACGACCGCGGCCGGTCGGTTCGATACGAACCGACCGGCCGTCGAATGCCCGGCATTCAAACCCGTGGACCTACACCACGATCGAGACCATCCGACCGGGCACCACGATGACCTTGCGAGGCGTGCGGCCGTCCAGCGCCGCGACCACCTTGTCCACCGACAGCGCCGCCTTCTCCACATCGGAGGCGGGAGCGTCGGCGGGTACCTCGACGCGATCACGTACCTTGCCGTTGATCTGAACCGGGTAGGTCACCGTCTCCACGACCAGGTGAGCCGCGTCGGCCACTGGGAACTCGACATTGGCCAGTGAGCGGTCATGCCCCAGCCGCTGCCACAGTTCCTCGGCGACGTGAGGCGCGAACGGCGCCGTCATCAGCACCAGCGGCTCGATCACCGATCGCGGCACCTGCTGCAAACCGACGACATGGTTGTTCAGCGAGATCAACTTGGCGATCGCCGTGTTCATCCGCAGGTTCTCCATGTCATCGCGGACCCCGTCGATGGTCCGATGCAGGGTGCGAACCGTCTCGGTGTCCGGCTCGGCGTCGACCACGGTCGCCTCACCGCTGGTCTCGTCGACGACGTTGCGCCACAACCGTTGCAGGAACCGCTGCGAACCGACGACCGCGCGGGTCTCCCACGGCCGGGACACATCCAGTGGGCCCATTCCCATCTCGTACAGCCGGAAGGTGTCGGCACCGTAGCGCTCGCACATCTCGTCGGGAGTCACGACGTTCTTCTGCGACTTGCCCATCTTGCCGTACTCCCGCTGGACGACCTGTCCGTCCCAGACGTACTGACCGTCCACCTCCTCGACCTGCTCGGCGGGTACGTAGGCACCCCGAGAGTCGGTGTAGGCGTAGGCCTGAATCATGCCCTGGTGGAACAGTTTGTGGAACGGTTCCCTACTGGAGACATGTCCCAGGTCGAACAGCACCTTGTGCCAGAAGCGGTCGTACAGCAGGTGCAGGACCGCGTGTTCCTGACCGCCGATGTACAGGTCGACACCACCGCTCTCGGCCGAGTCGGTGGGTCCCATCCAGTACCGCTCGTTGACCGGGTCGACGAACCGGTCGGTCTCATAGGGATCGATGTAGCGCAGCTCGTACCAGGACGAACCGGCCCAGTTCGGCATCGTGTTGGTCTCGCGACGGTACTTCTTCACACCGTCACCCAGATCCAGTTCGACCTCGATCCAGTCCACGGCGCGGCTCAGCGGCGGCTCCGGGGAGGTGTCGGCGTCCTCGGCGTCGAAGGTCTTCGGTGAGAAGTCGTCCATCTCGGGCAACTCGACCGGCAGCATCGACTCCGGCAGCGGGCGGGGCATGCCCAACTCGTCGTAGACGATCGGGAACGGCTCTCCCCAGTAACGCTGCCGCGAGAACAGCCAGTCCCGCAGCCGGTAGGTCGTGGTTCCCTCGCCGTGCCCGTGCTCGGTCAACCAGTCGATCATGGCGCGCTTGGCGTCGTCGACGGTCATACCGTCGACGCTGAAGCCGTCGGGTGCCGTGGAGTTGATGGCCGGGCCGTCGCCGGTGTAGGCGTCGCCGTCGAAGTCCGCCGGCGGCTCCACTGTCCGGATGATCGGCAGGTCATAGGCGGTGGCGAACTGCCAGTCCCGCTCGTCCTGTCCCGGCACCGCCATGATCGCGCCGGTGCCGTAGCCGGCCAGGACGTAGTCGGCGATGAAGACCGGAATCCGAGTTCCGTTGGCCGGGTTGTTCGCGTAGGCGCCGGTGAAGACGCCGGTCTTCTCCTTGTTGTCGGCCTGGCGTTCGACCTCCGACTTGAACTTCGCCTGCGCGCGGTAGTCGGCGATCGCGTCGATCGGTGTGGCGTGGCCACCGGTCCACACCGACGGAACGTCGGTCGGCCAGGTCTGCGGTGCCAACGCGTCGACCAACTCGTGTTCGGGCGCCAGCACCATGTAGGTGGCGCCGAAGATGGTGTCGGGACGGGTGGTGAACACCCGGATCGGTCCCTGCTCGGTCGAGAAGTCGATCTGAGCACCGGTGGATCGGCCGATCCAGTTGCGCTGCATCAGTTTCGTGGATTCCGGCCAGTCCACCAGGTCCAGGTCGTCGGCCAGTCGATCGGCGTACGCGGTGATCCGCATGACCCACTGGCGCATCGTGCGGGTGAACACCGGGAAGTTGCCGCGCTCGCTTCGCCCGTCCGCGGTGACCTCCTCACTGGACAAAACGGTTCCCAGACCCGGGCACCAGTTGACCGGGGCCTCGTTGATGTAGACCAGGCGATGGTCGTCGATGATCGCTCGACGCTCGACCTCGGTCAGCTTCGCCCAGTCGCGGCCGTCCGGCTCGACGCGTGCGCCGGAGCCGAACTCCTCGATCAGCTCGGCGATGGGCCGTGCCCGACCGGCTTCGACGTCATACCAGGCATTGTAGATCTGCAGGAAGACCCACTGAGTCCACTTGAAATAGTCCGGATCGGAGGTGGCGAAGGTGCGGTTGGTGTCGTATGCCATCCCCAGCCGCCGCAACTGACGGCGGTACATCGCGATGTTGTTCTCGGTGATCTTGGCCGGGTGTTCCCCGGTGGCGATCGCGTACTGCTCGGTCGGCAGACCGAAGGCGTCGTATCCCATCGGGTGCAGAACGTTGAACCCGGCCATCCGTTTGTACCGACAGTAGGAGTCGGTGGCCACGTACCCCAGCGGATGCCCCACGTGCAATCCGGCGCCCGACGGGTACGGGAACATGTCCATCACGAACAGTTTCGGGGCATCGGCGCGCGGAGAATCCGGGTTGGCCAGCCGACCGGTCGGGTTGGGGGCGTTGAAGACCCCGGCCTGCTCCCATTCGTCCTGCCACTTGGCTTCGATTCGTTGCGCCATCGTCGCGTCATATCGATGGGCGGGTACCGCCTCCGCCGTGCGCTTCTCATTCATCAGTGGTCCTCGTTGTCGACTCTTGTGATTTGGGCATAAAAATGCCCCTCGCATAGGAGGGGTCGCCGTACTGTCGCGGGCTCGCGTCAGTACGGCCTGATAAGGAGCAGCACACGCCGGAACATGGGTCAAGTCTACCTCAACGGCCCCCACGTGCCGTTCAACCGCCGACGGGTAGCTCAATGCGTTTCGGTCATCACGATTCGGCGCTCTATGGTCCTTACCGTCATTGAAAATTGTCGCTTTCGGCCATAATGTTGGCCACGTGCGACCTGGGCCATGTGTCACAGCGTCATATGGTCGGAAATACCGAACATTCATATACAGGGGCATCATTCGCACCATGACCGATAGCCATCACCGCTACACGACCGGCAAGCCACCACCCCAACCCGTGAGGAGGACGCCGGTGACAGCGCAATCCATCGGCTCGACGACGCAGGCCCCTACGATGACTCCGGACGAGTTCCACACGGCGACAAACGCCATCGTCGGCAACATCGAACGGGTCATAGAGGGAAAGACCGCGATCGTGCGGCTGGCGCTGTCGGTGCTGCTGGCCGAAGGGCACCTACTCATCGAAGACGTTCCCGGCGTGGGAAAGACGATGCTCGCCAAAGCCATGGCGACCTCAATCGACTGCACCGTCCGGCGCATCCAGTTCACCCCGGATCTGTTGCCCAGTGACGTGACCGGAGTGTCCATCTTCAACCAGGACACCCACGAGTTCGCGTTCAAGCCGGGTGCGGTGTTCGCCAACATCGTCGTCGGCGACGAGATCAACCGGGCCTCCCCCAAGACTCAATCGGCGCTACTGGAGTGCATGGAGGAAAGACAGGTCACCGTCGACGGCGCGACCTACCATCTCCAGACGCCGTTCATGGTGATGGCGACCCAGAACCCGATCGAGATGGAGGGCACCTACCCACTTCCCGAAGCCCAGCGCGACCGATTCACCGCCCGAGTAGCGATCGGCTACCCCGACACCAAGGCCGAGCTGGCGATGCTGGACGTGCACGGCTCCGCCGACCCGCTGGCCGACCTGCGACCGGTGGTGGATTCGACGACGATCGCGCGCATGATTCACACCGTCCGATCCATTCACGTCTCCGACGCCATCAAGCAGTACGCGGTCGCCCTGGTCAACGCCACTCGGCAGTCCCCCGACCTTCGGCTTGGCGCCAGTCCTCGCGCGGCGCTGCAACTGTTGCGCACCGCCCGCGCCGTGGCCTCCTTCGAGAACCGAAACTTCGTGTTGCCCGACGATCTCCAGAACCTCGCCGTTCCGGTGCTGGCACACCGGGTCCTTCCGACTTCGGACGCACAGTTGGCGCGCCGCACCACCGACGCGATCATCTCCGACATCGTCCGTCGCCTTCCGGTGCAAGCCGAGCGAAGGCGCTGAGTCCGTATGGGTGAAGCATTCCGTGGTCTGACGGTGCGAGGCAAGGCGCTTCTCACCGTCGGAATCACCCTGTCGCTGCTGTCGCTGCTGTTCGGCGAGAAGGATCTCCTACGGGTGGCGATCCTCATTGGAATTCTGCCGATCCTGGCGGCGATGGTCCTGGGCCGCACCCGTTATCAGATCGTCGCCAGCCGAACGCTGGATCCGGTACGGGTCGAGGTCGGACAGGTCGCACGGGTGACCTTGCGGTTGCGGAACACGTCCCGCATGCCCACCGGCACCATGATGCTGGAAGATCGGATTCCGTACACATTGGGCGAACGGCCGCGACTGGTGTTGGAGCGACTGCTCGGTGGTGGCGCCAGCGCGGTGTCCTATTCGGTACGAGCCGAGCAACGTGGCCGATACGACATCGGCCCCCTGATCATCCGATTGACCGATCCGTTCGGTCTGATCGAGATGACCCGGACCTACCCCAGCACCGACCACCTCACCGTGATCCCCAAGATCACGTCGCTTCCGGCGATCCGGTTGCCCGGCGAGTACGCCGGCAACGGTGACAACCGGTCCCGCGCCGTGGCCGTGCACGGCGAGGACGACGCGGCCACTCGCGAGTACCGACACGGCGACGACCTCAGACGGGTCCACTGGAAGTCCACCGCCCGCACCGGTGAACTCATGGTCCGTCGCGAGGAACAGCCGTGGGACTCCCGCGCGACCATCGTGATGGATCTGCGCACGGCGGGATTCCGTGGTGAGGGTCCCACCTCATCATTCGAGTGGGCGGTCAGCGCCACCGCCAGTGTCGCCGACCATCTGCGGCTGGCCGGCTATCAACTGCGCATGGTGTCCGAGTCGGTCGACCTCAGCCCGGACGCCACCGGTCGGGGCACCGTCCTGGATCACCTGGCCGCGGTTCGCAGTCGCCGCAACGGCTCGGTGCCCACGGTGATCGAGCGGCTTCGGCAGGGCGAACACGGCGGCCTGATCCTCGGAGTGTTCGGTGTGATGAGCGACGAGGAGGCACTCCAGGTCAGCGCAGTGCGCAACACCGGCTCGGCCTGCGTGGCGATTCTCGTCGACTCCAGCACCTGGATGCAGCTGCCCGAAGCGGCTCGCGCTGAAGCCGACGAGGCATTCCAACGCACCATGCTCGCCCTGTTGCGAGCCGGTTGGCGCGTCATTCCCATTCAGTTCGGCGACCGGCTCGATCACGCGTGGCGGAGCCTGGCCACCGGGCCACAGGGCTTCAGCCTTCGCGCGACGATGGCCGAGACGGTATCTGGAGGTCCACAGTGACACAACGAAGGACCACGCCGGTCGTTGCCGGCTGCGCCCTCCTCCTGGCGACCGCTCCACTGGTATTGGTATTCAAGGGCCTGTTCGAATGGTTCGGCCCGATCCTCCTGACCGTCGCGGTGATCGTCGCCGCGGCGCAGGGAATGCGGGCACTGCGACGCGGAACCCTGCTGCAATCCCTGGCGATGCTCACGGCGTTCCTGCTGTTGTTGACCCTGATGTTCCGAAGCGGCGGTGAGTTCCTGGGGTTCCTTCCCAGTCCGGCGACCTTCGCCCATTTCAGCGAACTCACCCGGTTGGCCGGGATAGACGTCGCCGAGCAGACGATACCCGTCAACTCCTCCGATGGACTGGTGTTCATGCTGGTCATCTGCATCGGTGGACTGACCATCATCACCGACCTCATGGTGTCGACATTCAACAGTGCCGCCATCGTGGGGCTGCCGCTGCTGACCCTCTACGTCGTGGTGGTGGCCATCAGCCCGGTCGGGGTTCCGTGGTTGCTGTTCATTCCCGGCGCCGTCGGATATCTCTGGCTGCTCATGACCGACAACGTGGAACGAGTGCGCCGATTCGGGCGCAGGTTCTCCGGCGACGGACGCGGTATCGACCGGTGGGAGCCGTCTCCGCTGGCCACGACGGGTCGCTGGCTGGCGCTGATCGCGATACCGGTGGCCCTGGTGATTCCATCGCTGCTGCCGGGCATGAACTCAGGACTGCTGGAGGCGTTCTACAACCCGGGCAGCGGACCCGGCGGGACCGGTGACGGTCCAGGCAACTCGCCCAACCGGGTCGACCCGGTCGCCGCGCTCCAGGGCGCCCTCGACGCCAGTGCGACGACCGAACTGGGCGTGGTGACGACCGACAACCCAGATCCCGGCTACATGAAGATGTGGGTCGCCGCGACGCTGTCGGAACAGGGATTCCAAGCCGACATCTCGTTGTCGCAGAACGCGACACCGATCAGCGAGGGCCTTCCACCGCCGACGGTGTCACAGACCGTGGAGTCCAATCAGTGGACCGCCACGTTCACCGCGACCGGCCTGGCGGACTACGCACTGCCGCTCTACGGCATCCCGACCGAGGTCGAGGCCGACGGTGACTGGCAGTTCGATCCGCGGACCGGCACGGTCAGTTCGGGCAGCCGCTCGACCGAGGGCCTCGCGTTCACCTACACCTATACGGACTACGACTACTCGGCCGATCAACTGCGCGGTGCCTCCGACGTCTCGGAGTTGTCGCAGATATACCGGGACAACACCTCGGTTCCCGACAACCCCTACGTCAGCGATCTCGTCGACGAACTGACCGAGGGATTGACCAGCCCGTACGAAAAGGTCCTGGCGATCCACGATCATTTCGCGCGCAGCAACGGGTTCAGCTACGAACTATCCACTGAGGATGGCTGGAGCAGCAGTGCCATCGTCAACTTCCTGGAGAACAAGTCCGGGTTCTGTCAGCAGTACGCCGGGGCCATGGCGTGGATGGTGCGGCAGGCCGACATACCCGCGAGAGTGGCGATCGGACTGACCCGAGGCAACGTCGTCCGCGACGGCTTCCGGGTCACCAACTTCAACTTCCACTCCTGGGTCGAGGTCTATTTCGAAAGCTTCGGCTGGGTGCCGTTCGATCCGACACCGTCTAGCAACATCCGAACCCCCACCGATTACGACTGGGCACCCGACCCCGACCGGACCGACGCCTCCAACCCCGGTGAGAACCCCAACGACCCCGCCAACCCGGACGGGCCGGATCTGGAGACCGACCCGCAGGACGAAACCGACCCCAACCAGCCGTCGGCGCAGGTGATGGCGTTCGACGCCTACATCCCGCCACCGCGATGGCCGATGTGGGGCGCGGTCGGCATGGCGGCCATAGTGGTCGCCCTGATACCGAGCATGGCTCGTTCGCTGCGCCGAAGACGCCGACTGTCGATTTCGGTCGATCGGCCGCAGCACGCTGCGGGTGCGGCCTGGCGTGAGCTCACCGACACCGCCGCCGACCTCGGAATCCAGCTCGACGCGTCACGGTCGCCACGCGCGACCGCCGACCAACTCATCGAGGCGGCGAAACTCACCGACACACCCCGAGCCGGTGTGGAGCACTTGGCCGCCGCGGAGGAGCGAGCACGGTACGCTCCCCAGCCGCCCAGCGGAATGACGTTGCCGATGGCGTACCGAACCGCGCGGGTGGGCCTGTATCGATCGGTCTCACCTGCGGCGAGACTGCGAGCCGACCTGGCGCCGGTGACAGTGCTGTCGTCGTGGCGTCGTGGGGTGCGAACGGTCATCGAGAGCGTGTCCATGGGAATGTTCCGGCTGCGACTCCTGGTGACACGACGACGGCGCCGGCCGAACCTGGCCGACGAAGCGTCCTAGCGAACCGATCAACCACTCCCCGGCGTCCAATGTGGCGTCGGGGAGTTCACCTCGGTACCGGTGACCGAGCAGTTCCCCAGCCAGTGATGGGACTTCGATACCCGCGGGCGTTGGTCATCGAATACGACGAACCGCCCCGCAACAGGTGCCGGGGCGGTTCATATGCACGTATCGGTATTCATCGTGAGTTACGCGAACCGACCAGCGGTCGCGTAAACCGTTGCGGTTACTGCCAACCGTTGCCTCGACGACGGCGCCAGCGCTCTTCGAGGCGGTCCCCCAAACCACCACTACGACCGGCTGACGGGCGGCGACCGGGCTTACCGGTACGACGGGTGGCTTTGCCTCCCACCGCTGAAAGCTCACCGGCGCTGGCCTTGCGCTGCGTCTGCAACGCGAATCCCATACCAGCGAACATCACCACCGCACCCGCGAAACTGAGCCACCGCTCGGTCATCAAGCCGATCACCAACATGGCGATTCCGGCGAAGACGATCAAGCCAGCGACGACCAAACGGCGTCGGCCACGGTGACGTGGATCGTGTGATCGCACCGCCGACGCGAACTTGGGGTCGTCAGCGAGCGATTGTTCGATCTCGTCGAACACTCGTTGTTCATGTTCGGAGAGCGGCACGGCACTCCTCCTGCGGTCATACGGCTGCGGATACAACCGGGCTTCCCGACAAGTCTACGGTTTGTTGGACGCGGCTGGAAGCTGGTTCACCCACCAATTTACCTCCGAGTATCCCGTCAACCTGCAGGGTGTACCAATGGGGCGAATAGGCGTTAATTTCCGACCTCCGGCCGGTGTCAATCAGGCACCCACTGCCGCGAGCGCCACAACATCACCAGTCAACAGCCTAATTACCGGTCGGGCCGAACGAGCGCGGGGTGCCTTTACCGTGACGACGCTCCCCGATACGGCGGTGCTCGGGATCCAGCAGGCTGGCCGGGCGGACGACACCGCCACCGAATCGTTCCGACAGGTCGTCGACGGTGCGTTCCAGCTCCCGCCAGCCCTGCTCCGGCTCTCCCAGCTGCGGTTGGTACAGGTCACCGCCGGCGCCCAGGCCCTCAAGCCGAACCCCGATGAGCCGCACCGGAGCCGTCACGTTCGCCCGCACCAGGTCCGCCGCCACCGCGTAGATGTCATGGGCGAGGTCAGTGGGGACGGTGAGGGTTCGTGACCGGTTGCGGGTGGAGAAATCCCCGTAGCGAATCTTCACCGCGACGGTCCGGCCGGTCAATCCGGCGCGACGCGTCCGCGCGGCGACCTTGTGGCACAAGGCCAGAACCGCCCTGGCCAACTCCACCGGATCACCGACGTTCTGGTCGAAGGTGACCTCCGCGCTGATCGACTTCTCCTCGCGGGTGGTCTCCACCCTGCGAGCGTCTCGCCCCCAGGCGAGGGCGTGCAGGTGGTCGGCGGACGCCTTGCCCACCGCGCTGCGCAGGCGCGCCGCCGTCATCGCGGCGATGTCACCGACGGTCTTCAAACCCAGGCGCGCCAAGACCTCTGCGGTCTTGTCCCCCACCCCCCACAGAGCCGCCACCGGAAGCGGGTGAAGGAAATCCAGCACCTTGTCGGCAGGGACGACCGCCAATCCGTTCGGTTTGGCCTGGGTCGAGGCCAGTTTGGCCACGAACTTGGTCGAGGCGACCCCGACGGTGCAGGTGATGTCGTGATCGGCGGCGACCCGGGCACGGATGTCGGCGGCGATTCGCCGGGCCGACCCGAACAGGCGGCGCGAACCGGCGACGTCGAGGAACGCCTCGTCGACCGACAGGGGTTCGACCAGCGGCGTGTACTCGCCGAACATGGCCATCACCGCTTTGGAGACCCGGCTGTACTCCGAGAAGCTCGGCGACAGATACACCCCGTGCGGACAGCGTTTACGAGCCAACGCCATCGGCATCGCGCTGTTGACGCCGAAGCGGCGCGCCTCGTAACTGGCCGCCGAGACCACCCCGCGATTGCCGAGCCCACCCACGATCACCGGTTTCCCGCGAAGCGTCGGGTCGCCGGCCATCTCGACCGACGCGAAGAACGCGTCCATGTCGATGTGCAGGATGTCGCAGCCGGAATCGTCCAGGTCGGGACCGAACGCGTCCGACGAACGCGCCGACGGCGCGGTCCGTCCCATGTGGCCTCCCGTTGGATCTCGGCTGGTCGAGTACAGCGCGAGGCTACCCACTGGCTACGACAGGCGCACCTCCGCGCGAGCACCGCGAAGTTGGTTCGCGACGCCTCACGCGAGCCAACCTAGTCGTCGCCCCGGGTGATCCACAGCGGGATCGCCATCTCGGCCTCGCTCAGCGCACCGTGGGTTCCCACCAGGCGGTCGACATGCGGCGCGTCGGATTCAGGCGCACCGAGGATCACGTTGTCACCGGTGCACACCGCGATGACATCGCCGATGCGCGCGAGATGGTCGGGGTTCACCGGTCCGAACCAGTCCGATGCCACCGCCTCGGTTCGGGTGAGGACCCACGCGCGGTCCCCCAGGAAGTCCCGCCAGGTGTCGGCCACCGCGGCGGCGGCACCCGGTTCGGTGTAGATGTACCTGGCGCGCGGTTCGCCACCGATCACCCGCACCCGGTCTCGCAACCGGGGCTCCTCCTCGATTCGAATGCGTGAACCGATGTCGAGCATCCCGTGATCAGCGGTGACCAGCACGGCGGTGTCCGAGCCGACATCCGCGATCACATCGGCGAGAAGCCGATCCACCCGAGCCACCTCCTCATGCCACTGCGAGGTCCCCACCCCGTGGAGGTGCCCCGCGTGATCAACGCCGGCGAAGTAGGTCAACACCATGCGGGGCCCCGGCTTCGCCAGGGCTCGGCGGATCCCGGCGACCAGTTCAGCCGGTTCGGAAGCGGGTTCGTGAATCGAACCCCGGTAGGCGGCCTTGCTCAGACCGGAACTGAAGCCGTCGACCACGTACGCGGGGACGTCGGCTGCCGCGGCTCGCTCGAAACAGGTGGCCCGGGGCTGCCAGCTCATCGGATCCGGATCGTCCTCCCACAGGATGTGGACCAGCATCCGATCGGTCCCCGGTACGTTCACGGTGAATCCGACGACTCCGTGTTCACCCGGAGTGGCACCGGTGCCCAGACTGGTCAGGCTTGTCGGTGTCGTCGAAGGGAACCCGGTGGTCAATCGTCGCAACTGCCCCCTGGCACCCGACTTGGCGTCGGCCAGGACAGGCGAGGTCTCGGCCGCCTCGGGGTACAGGTGGTAGCCCAGCCCGTCGATCAACACGACGACGACGCGCTCGATACCGGCCAGGGCAGGGGCCAGCCCGATGGTGTCGGATTCTCCGGGGACGGACAGTACGGAAAGGACGGACGGGAGCAAGTCGCTCAACGAAGCGGACCGGTATAGCGGTGTGGTCGGTCGCAGCAAGTCGGATTCGGACCCCATATCGCTGACATTACGGGCGGCCGGTAAGCCGGTCAACGCCAAACCGCGCAGTCAGCCGAAGACGTCCTCGGCGGTCGTCGCGGTCAACGCACGCCGAAACCACGCCTCCAACCGCACCGAATCCACACAGTTCTCAATCAGACGCCGCTGCTCCTCCGACAACCCCACCTCGCGAGACTCCAACGTCAACAGCAGCATCCGCGCCGAAGCAGCAGCCTCACCGCATGCCTTACCGCGGGCCTCACCGCGGGCCTCGGCCTCAACACGGATGCGGTCGGTGAATTCACTGTGGTAGCTACGCATCCGGGGCATCATCGTTCTCGTTACCCGAAGACGTCCTCGGCGGTGGTCGCGGTCAACGCACGCCGAAACCACGCCTCCAACCGCACCGAATCCGCACAGTTCTCAATCAGACGTCGCTGCTCTTCCGACAACCCCACCTCGCGAGACTCCAACGTCAACAGCAGCATCCGCGCCGAAGCAGCAGCCTCACCGCGAGCCTCGGCCTCAACACGGATACGGTCGGTGAATTCACTGTGGTACGGCTTCGTCACGGTCGCCATGAGTCCCTCCAGATAGCTTCGCGCCGGGGTTGAGAGCAGCCCCAACGCCAGTTCAGTGTAGTCAACGGCACGGTGAGTATCCATCTTGCCGAGTGCCGAGTCCAAGATGTCGACCATCTCGCGAGTGGGACGACCCCGCCGCCGCCCATGCGCCAATGTGGAGAGCAGGGCGAGCTCGGGAGTCACCCGGGATGCGTCGGTCTCGGTGATCACCGGAACGTCCTTGGGCCCCATCGCCAGTGGGCGCAGATAGGAATCCGGTCGGCCGAGGAAGATCGGTTCGGCCGCCCACTTCGCGGTTCGGTTGTTCATGCAGATGACCAGCAGGGCGACCGGGCATCCCAGGCGCTCCCGAAGTCGAGCGATGTAGGTGGGCCATCGCCACAACTTGGCGTCCTCGGGACGCAGCTGCACCTCCAGGGCGACGGCGAAGCGGCCGGAGTCGTCGTTCACCTCGAAGACGGCGTCGACGCGACGCTCTGCGACTTCGAGAACGGTTGCGGATTCGGAACGGGTTTCAATGCGAGTGTGACCCATCAACGTCATCGCCGAGACATTCCCCAGAATCGTGGTCACGAATTCGGGAGCGTCATGGAAAAGCTGAATGAGGCCCTCGTGCAGCGCCGATGGCATGACACCAGGTTAGGTATTCGACACAGATGAATACCTACTGGGTATCCATATTGACCTTTACGAATTGCCTGGGCGCCAATCCATTTCGCCAGACATCGATCATCACCGAATTCTGCGGACACCCGATCCACCGCACCAATATCCGCCCACCGCCTCCGACCACGCTCCAACGCCAAAATAGTACATACTCGACAGAGAGACTTCCCGACAAGAACCCTCGAACCTGCAATGACCATTGTGGAGGTGATTGGGCCGACGTCACGGCGGCTACATGGTGTGAAACCACGGGAAATGAAAAGCCCCCGGCAGGCCAGTGGTATCACTGATCTTCGGAGGCTTTGCAAGTGCGCCGCCAGGGACTCGAACCCCGAACCCGCTGGTTAAGAGCCAGCTGCTCTGCCAATTGAGCTAGCGGCGCGCGTGCGGAAGAACAATAACACGCACCCGGATACCCGGGCATCCCGGTATTGGGTGTGGGCCGACGCCCTCCCCCTCCGCATTGACGAGTCGTCCGCGATGAGCCGGTGAGCTGGGTTGATCCGTCGCGCCGGACGGCCCGGCCGGCCTCGCTTCGGCGAAGCGGACTCCCGAACGGTCACCGGCAAAGAGGGCGTCGCCGAGAAACCGCCCAACCACTCCCCCAGGCAAACTCGGTTGCAGCGACTCACCGCTCATGTGAGGCTGCTCGGATGCGACCAGAGACGATCTGCGGCCTGTTGGCCGAACCGGCCCGGCTCCGCGTATTCGCGGCGATCACACTGGGCGCCAGGACAACCGGCGAAGTGGTCGAATCGGCCGAGGTGTCGGTCGCCGAGGTCGGCAAAGCACTGCGCCGACTGCGCGAAGGCCAACTGGTCAGCGGCGGCAACCATGAACTGACGGCCCATCCGGAGCGGTTCAAGGAGGCGATGCGCCAAGCCGCCACTGAGAAACCGGTGGAGGTCCTGCACGCCGATCCACAACGCAACGCCCTGTTGACCTCGGTGTTTCGGGACGGCCGCATTCGAGTCATGCCGGAGGCTCCCGCCAAAGTCCGGATCGTGCTGGAGCACCTGGTGGAGAACTTCGAGCCCGGCGTTCAGTACAGCGAGCCCCAGGTCAACCAGGTCCTGAAGCGCTTCCACGACGATCACGCCGCCCTGCGCCGCTACCTCGTCGACGCTCAACTGCTGTCGCGCGCGGACGGTCGATACTGGCGCACCGGCTGACTCCCGAGCCCCACGTGAGGTGCTCGCTCCATCGCGTCAGGCACACTCGATGATTGAAGCTCGATGGAGGGGTTCGCCATGCGTGATGCGTTCCATGCCGATCTGGACGCGCTCAACAGTCAACTCGTAACCATGTCCACATCGGTTACCCAAGCGATGCGGTCGGCGTCGACCGCGCTACTGGACCGGGACCGCGTCCTGGCCCGAGGTGTCATCGACGCCGATGCCCACATCAACGCGATGCAGTACGCCGTCGACGACGAGGTCATCAACATCATGACCAGGCACCAACCCATCGCCGGCGATCTGCGGTTCATCCTGGGCGCGGTGCGCATCGGCACCGACCTGGAACGTATGGGCGACATGGCCGTTCACGTCGCCAAGCTCGCCGAACGGGACGCACCCGGTTGCGCGGTGCCCCGCACACAGCCGATCTTCGCGGCCATGTCGCAGATCGCGGTTCGGATCGCCGACAAGACCACCGGAATCCTGGTGAGCCGCGACGTGCTCGACGCCAGCCAGTTCGACCTCGACGACGACGAGATGGACGCCCAGTTCGATCGGCTGATGCGGGTGCTCGGCGAAGGCTGGTCACACGGAGCCGAGGCCGCCGTCGACGTGGCGATGCTGGGCCGTTCGTTCGAGCGCTACGCCGACCACGCGGTGCGAGTGGCGCATCAGATCGTCTACCTGGTGACCGGCGAGGTCCATCTGGGGCGCGGGTCATAGCCGTCTTCGGTGAGCACCGACACTGGGAAACGGCTCGGAGAAACCGGTAAAACCGCCCATAACCGCTGGTTACGGGCGGCCGTGTCTCAACCGCGTCGCGTCGTTCATTTACCGTTCACCTCAACGTCTCTACCCGCACACCGGTCCCGACTTTCATGGCAGTGAATCCACTAGCCGTCCGGTGAAGAACCGGCCGAAATCGGAGTAGAGACCAACAGTGACTGTGAATGTGCGAGGCAAAGTTCTGCCTCTTCTGGCTGCCAGCGCCCTCGCCCTCGGTATGGCCGCCTGTGGTGGCAACGCCGACGACACCGGCAACGGTGGAGAGACCAGTGATCTGTCAGGTGAGCTGACCGCCTCGGGCGCCAGCTTCCCTGACGCCTTCTACCAGGTGGCGATCGAAGCCTACGCCGAAGTCGCGCCCGACGTCGTCATCAACTACAACTCCACCGGTTCGGGTACCGGTAAGAAGGAGTTCGGCGAGGGTCTGACCGACTTCGCCGGAACCGACAGCCTGGTCGGCGACGACGACCCGATCGAGGCCGGCGACTTCTACTACATCCCGACCGTGGCCGCACCGATCACGATCTCCTACAACCTGCCCGGGGTCGAGGGCCTGCAGTTGGGTCAGGAGACGCTGGCGAAGATCTTCCAGGGTGACATCAAGACCTGGGACGACGCGGAGATCGCCGACGCCAACCCCGACGCGGACCTGCCCGCCACCGCCATCACGATCGCCCACCGTTCCGATGGTTCCGGTACCACCAGCAACTTCACCAGGTTCCTCGATGAGGCCACCGACGCCTGGAACCTGGGCAGCGGTGACGTCGTCGAATGGCCGTCCGACGCTCAGGGCGCCGAGAAGAACACCGGTGTCGCCTCCGTCATCGAGCAGACCGAGGGCGCCATCGGTTACGTCGACCTCGCCGACGCCACCGGCAGCGGCCTGGTCTTCGCCGCGATCGAGAACGCCGACGGCGAGTACGTGCAGCCGACCATCGCCGGCACCACCGCCGGCCTGGAAGGCGCTGAGGTCGCCGCCGACCTGTCCTACAACCCGCTGAACGCCGTCGGTGAGGCCGCCTACCCGATCACCGCGCCCACCTACCTGCTGGTGAAGGCCCAGTACGACGACGCTCAGACCGCCGAACTGGTCAAGGGCTTCGTGACCTGGCTGCTCACCGACGGCCAGGCTCTGGCCGAGAACGAGTTCTTCGCGCCGCTGCCGGCTTCGCTCCAGGAGCAGGCACTGGCCCAGCTGGACAAGATCGAGAGTTGATCCGCCTCGTTGTCCCCGCCGCCTCGGCTACTTCGGTAGCCGGGGCGGCCCAGCCGCATTACCGGAGTTTTCCGTGACAGAGCTTGACTCTCCCGACGTGACCACCCCCGGCAAGGGGCGCCGGTTCGATCGAGGCTTCTCGGCCCTCGTTCTCGGCGCCGGCTTGCTGGTTCTGGCCGTTCTGGCGCTGATTCTGATCAGCACCGGAATCGAGGCACTGCCCGCCTTCCAGCACTCGGGTCTCGACTTCATCCTGGGGCAACGTTGGGCCCCCAACAACCCCGACAGTCCACTGTTCGGCACCCTGACGTTCCTCTACGGAACCGTGGTGTCGTCCCTGGTGGGCCTGTTGATCGCGGTCCCGGTGTCCATCGGGATCGCCCTGTTCCTCACCGAACTGGCGCCACGCTGGCTCCGGGCACCGGCGGTC
>Ga0233365_1000413_pt1 | contig 19971 bp, 13 predicted proteins | sample ElkDunMinimDraft_27_FD_191535 | JGI IMG/M metagenome (GOLD analysis project Ga0233365, IMG submission 191535) | Fecal eukaryotic communites from dung pellets of Tule Elk in California, USA - Elk Dung C36 | ecosystem: Host-associated > Mammals > Digestive system > Large intestine > Fecal | place...
TGACCGGGCAGCTGCCGTACCTCCACACGATCGCCGAGGTCGGCAGCACCGGCTCGGCGCTCTACTCCCGTTACCCGCTGGACGACACCGGGCTGCGGCGCAACGCCGGGGGCTTCGGGTTCGCGCAGGCGTACGCGACGGTGACCGTCCCCGGCGGGCCGCCGGTGCTGGTCGAGTCGGTCCACCCGGCCGCACCGTGGGCGCCGCGCGAGAACGGGGCCTGGCGCGACGACCTCGCCGCCCAGCCGCCGGCCACCCCGCAGGGTCCGCTGCGGGTGCTGGCCGGCGACTTCAACGCCACCCTCGACCACGCGCCGCTGCGGCGGCTCATCACCACCGGCTACGCCGACGCCGCCGCCGCGACCGGGCGCGGACTGACCGGCACCTGGGGGCCGTACGACGGCGACCCGATCCCGCCGGTGACGATCGACCACGTGCTGGCCGACCGGCGCATCGCGGTCCGGTCGGCCTCGGTGCACCCGCTGCCCGGCGGCGACCACCGCGCGGTCCTCGCCGTGCTGCGCCTGCCATCCGCCGGCTGACCTACCGGCGGCCGGCCTCGCAACTGCTCGCAAGCAGTCCCGCGGCCATCCGGGTAGCTTCACGCAAGCGGTCCGGCGGCGGCGGTTCCGGGCCGGCCGGGGCAGGTCAGCGCGGTGTGCGGGCCAGGCCGTAGGTGAGCGAGTCGACCAGGGCCTGCCAGCTCGCCTCGACGACGTTGCGGTCGACCCCGACCGTCGTCCACTCCCGGCCCGCGCCGTCGACGGTCTCCACCAGCACCCGGGTGGTGGCGCCGGTGCCGTGGGTGCCGGCCAGGATGCGCACCTTGTAGTCGGCCAGTTCGAAGTCGCGCAGCTGCGGATAGTGCCGCAGCAGCGCCGACCGCAGCGCCTCGTCTAGGGCGTTGACCGGGCCGTTGCCCTCCCCGGTGGCGATCACCCGCTCGTCGCCGACCCAGACCTTCACCGTCGCCTCGGAGACGATCCTGCCGTCCTCCCTGTGCTCGACCAGCACCCGGTACGACTCCAGCGTGAAGGGCCGTACCGGTGCCTGTTCCGGCAGCTCGGCGCGGACCAGCAGCTCGAACGAGGCGTCCGCCGCCTCGAACGACCAGCCCTGCGCCTCCAGCTCCTTGACCCGGCGGGTCACCTGCGACAGCGCCTCGGGGTGGCCGGCCAGGTCGATCCCCAGCTCGCGGCTCTTGAGCTCGATGCTGGCCCGGCCGGCCATCTCCGTGACCAGGATCCGCATGTCGTTGCCGACCACCTGCGGGTCGACGTGGTTGTAGAGCAGCGGATCCACTTTGATCGCGCTCGCGTGCAGCCCCGCCTTGTGGGCGAAGGCCGCGGCCCCGGCATATGCCTGGTGGGTGTCGGGGGCGATGTTGGCGATCTCGGCGATGGCGTGCGAGACGCGCACCATCTGCTCCAGGCAGCCCTCCGGTAGGACGGGCAGCCCGAGCTTGAGTTGCAGGTTGGCGACCACGGCGAAGATGTCGGCGTTGCCGGGCCGCTCGCCGTAGCCGTTCGCGGTGCCCTGGAAGTGCCCGACGCCGGCCTCCACGGCGGCGATGGTGTTGGCAACCGCGCAGGAGGTGTCGTTCTGGCAGTGGATGCCGAGCAGGTCGGCGCCGATGCCGGCCCGTGCGGTCAGCTCGGCGATCGCCGACCCGATCTGGGAGGGGAGCATGCCGCCGTTGGTGTCGCAGAGCACCACCCGCTCGGCGCCGGCGTCGAGCGCGGTCCGCACCACCGAGGCCGCGTACGCCGGGTCGAAGCGGAAGCCGTCGAAGAAGTGCTCGCAGTCGAGGAAGACCCGCCGTCCCCGCGCGACGAAGTACGCGACGGTGTCGGCGACCATCGCCAGGTTCTCCGCCGGCGTGGTGCGCAGCGCGCGTTCGACGTGGCGCAGGTCGGACTTGGCGACCAGGCAGACCGCCTCGGTCTCGGCGTCGAGCAGCGCCTGGACCTGCGGGTCGTCGGCGACGGCGACGCCGGGCTTGCGGGTGGCGCCGAAGGCGACGAGCACGGCGTGGCGCAGCTTCAGGTCGGTGCGGGCCCGGCGGAAGAACTCGGTGTCCTTGGGCATCGCGCCCGGCCAGCCGCCCTCGATGAAGCCGACGCCGAAGTCGTCGAGCAGCCGGGCGACGGCGAGCTTGTCGCCGACGGAGTAGCTGATCCCCTCGCGCTGCGCACCGTCACGCAGAGTGGTGTCGTAGACCTGGAAGTTCATCGTGGTTCCTTTCGAGAGCAACAAAAAACCTCCCGGCGGATGCGGGAGGTCTGCGCGCTCGGCGGAGGGGAGGCCGGCGCGCTAACTGAGAATAATGAGGTGGAGCGAGGTCATGCCCTGCACTCTGCCACGCCCGGGCCCGTCGTGTGGCCCCGGCCCAGATTCCGGGAAACACTGCCCACCGCCGACCCTCACAAGCGGTCTAGCGGGGCAAACGCTCGCTCCTCGGCCGGCTTCGGCGGGGACGTGAGCGCCGTGGCCGCCGTCCGGATCAGGATCTGGATGATTGGTGACGCGGGGGGCGGGGTAGGAATCGCCGGGACAGAGGAACCATCCCCGAGCGACTTGACGGTCGAGAAGAGGAGTGACAGCCATGACTGGGCTCGATCCTCGAACGACGCACGCCGACACCGCGCCGATCACGCACGGTGAGGGAACCATCCCCGGCGGGAAGCCCGCGGGAAGCACCTTCGACCCGTGGCGCTACCGGGACGACTCGGTGGTCAACGGTCCCGACCTCGTCGGTTACAAGGTCGAGGCCGCCGACGGCAGCATCGGCAAGATCGATGCCGCCGGCCACGAGGTGGACGCCGGTTACCTGGTGATCGACACCGGGCCGTGGATCTTCGGCAAGAAGGTCATGCTCCCGGCCGGCGTGGTCAACCGCGTCGACCACGACGAGCAGAAGGTCCACGTGGACCGCACGAAGGACCAGATCAAGGCCGCCCCCGAGTACGACGAGGTCAGCCACACCGACCCGGCGTACCGCGACAAGCTGGGCGGCTACTACGACAACACCTACTCGGCCATGCCCTCGGATCCGCCGCTGCGGTAAGGCCTGACGCACCACCACAGCACGAGCGGCCGGCGGGGACGATGTCCCCGCCGGCCGCTTCACGCCTGTGTCGAGGTGCGGGCGACGACGGCATCGCCGGAGGCCGGGCCGGCGATGCCGCGCTCAGAGCACCCGGCGCACCCAGCCGTACGGGTCGTCGGCCTTGCCGCGCTGGATGCCGACCAGCCGCTCGCCGAGTTTCGTCGAGATCGGACCCGGCTCGCCGTCGGCGATGACGAACTCGCCCTCGGGGTGGCGGATGGTGCCGATCGGGGTGATCACCGCGGCGGTGCCGCAGGCGAAGACCTCACGCAGCCGGCCGGAGGCCGCGTCGGCCTGCCACTGGTCGAAGCTGATCGGCTCCTCGCGCACCTCGTGCCCGGCGTCGGCCGCCAGCCGCAGCACCGACTCACGGGTGATGCCGGGCAGGATGGTGCCGGTCAGCGGCGGGGTGGCGATGCTGCCGTCGTCGTAGACGAAGAAGACGTTCATCCCGCCGAGTTCGTCGACGTAGCGGCGCTCCACCGCGTCGAGGAAGACGACCTGGTCGCAGCCGTGCTCGGCCGCCTCCGCCTGGGCGATCAGCGACGCGGCGTAGTTGCCGCCGCACTTCGCCGCGCCGGTGCCGCCGGGCGCGGCACGGGTGTAGGTCGGCGACACCCAGACGGTGACCGGCCGGACCCCGCCGGAGAAGTACGAACCGACCGGGGAGGCGATCACGACGTAGAGGTACTCCGTCGACGGCCGCACACCCAGGAAGACCTCGTTGGCGAACATGAACGGCCGCAGGTAGAGGCTGGCGCCGTCGGCGCTGGGGATCCACTCCCGGTCGATGGTGACCAGGTGCCGCAGCGAGTCGAGGAATACCTGCTCGGGCAGGGCCGGCATCGCCATCCGCGCCGCCGAGTCGTTGAAGCGCGCCGCGTTCGCCTCCGGCCGGAACATCGTCACCCCGCCGTCGGCGGCGTGGTACGCCTTGAGCCCCTCGAAGATCTCCTGCGCGTAGTGCAGCACGGCGGTGGCCGGGTCCATCGGGATCGGCGCCCGCGCCTCGACCCGGGCGTCGTACCAGCCCTTGCCCTCGCTGTAGCGGATGGTGACCATGTGGTCGGTGAAGACCCGGCCGAAGCCGGGGTTGGCCATCAGCGCGGCCCGGTCCGCGGCGGATACCGGCGCAGTCGTCGGACGGATCTCGAAATCGAGCTGGTCACCACCGCTCATCGCGCTGACCTCCATGTGGCGGAACGGACGCACACGTGGGACACGTGTACGCAACAAGTGTCTGAGAACTTACCCCGAACGTTCGTTAAAGGGGATCGGGCACCGGATCGGTCTCACGGTGCGCCGGTGCCCTCCTGCTTCCCGTCGGGGCCGCAGCGAAGCCGGGGGTGCCGCCGGGCGGCCGGGGTCACCGGCCGCGCCGGGCGCGGGACGTACGGGTTAACCGGGGTTGCGGTTCAGGCGACCGCGAGGGTCGCGAGCCGGTCGCCGACCTCGACGGTACGCAGCGGCGCGCCGGGCTTGCGGGCGGCCAGCTCCTCGCCGACCGCCTTGGCTACCCGGGCCGCGGCCTCGTGGTGGCCGAGGTGGTCCAGGAGCAGACCGGCGGAGAGCACGGCGGCGGCCGGGTCGGCGATGCCCTTGCCGGCGATGTCCGGCGCGGAGCCGTGCACCGGCTCGAACATCGACGGGTAGCGGCCCTCGGGGTTGATGCAGCCGCTGGCGGCCAGGCCGATGCCACCGGTCACCGCGGCGGCGATGTCGGTGAGGATGTCGCCGAAGAGGTTGTCGGTGACGACCACGTCGTAGCGCTGCGGCTGGGTCACCAGGAACATGGCGGCGGCGTCGACGTGCTGGTACTCGGTGGTGATGTCCGGGAACTCGGCGGCGACCTCGGCGAAGGTGCGGGTCCAGAGCGAGCCGGCGTGGGTCAGGACGTTGGCCTTGTGGACCAGCGTGACCTTGCGGCGCTCCCGGCGCTGGGCGCGGGCGAAGGCGTCCCGCACGACCCGCTCCACCCCGTGGCGGGTGTTGAGGCTCTCCTCGGTGGCGACCTCGGCGGGGGTGTCGCGGTGCAGGGTGCCGCCGGCGCCGGCGTAGAGCCCTTCGGTGCCCTCGCGGACCACCAGCAGGTCGATCTCACCGGGCTTGACGTTCGCCAGCGGGGTGGTGGTGCCCGGCCAGAGCTTCGACGGGCGCAGGTTGACGTACTGGTCGAAGGCGAAACGGAGCTTGAGCAGCAGGCCGCGCTCGAGCACACCCGGCGGCACGCTCGGGTCGCCGACCGCGCCGAGCAGGATGGCGTCGTAGCCGGCCAACTCGGTAAGGACGCTGTCGGGGAGCACCTCGCCGGTGCGGTTGTAGCGCGCCGCGCCCAGGTCGTACTCGGTCGCCTCGACGCCCGGCAGGACCGCGTCGATCACCTTGCGGGCCTGGTCGATCACCTCGGACCCGATACCGTCTCCGGCCACCACCGCGATCCGCGCCACCGACACCTCGAACCCCTCACTACCTCGCTGTTGAAGCTAAACCGTACGCCTAGTCCCGGCTCGCGGTACGACCCTTCCAGCATGTGGAAGATCGCCATCATCAGCTTCTTCTCAGTCAATCTCCACTTCCCGGTCATCTGGGTTCCCTATCGTCAACCCCCTGATGCCCGGCGCCGTTCCACGCCGCCACAGCACAAAGCCGGAGACCGATCGGAAGGAGCCCGGCAGCGATGTACGACCTGCGACGCCACGAGCACCCGGCGACACACCGGGCCAAGCCCGACCTCTCCCTCGGGCACGGTGCCGACAAGGCTCCGGAGCATCTCGGACGCCACCACGACCGCCGCGTGGTCCAGCACAGCGTGCGCACCACGCTGGGCACGTACGTCCTGCTGCTGCACACCCCGGCGTACCTCGGCCCGCGGCCGGTCGTCGACGCGCTACGCGAGGCGGTCGCCGAACTGCGCGCCATCGACCTCACCTACGGCCCCGGCGAGCCGCGCAGCCTGGTGGCACGACTGCGCCGGGACGAGATCAGCGCCGACTCGTACCCACCGCTGGCCGACCTGGTCGACCGGTGCGCCGCGATGCGGGCGGCCACCGACGGCTGGTTCGACGCCTGGGCGGTACCCGGCGGCTTCGACCCGAGCGGGCTGCTGGTGGGCTGGGCCGCCGAACGCGCCGCCGACCGGCTGCGCGAGGCGGGGGTGCACGACTACGCGGTCCGCGCCGGCGCCGACCTGACAGTCGCGGGCCGGTCGCCGCGGGGCGGCCCGTGGCGGATCGCCGTCCACGACCCGGCCGGCGCGCGCCGCCACCCCCTGCTGCTGGAACTGACCTCGGGCGCGATCGGCACCTCCGGCGTCAGCGGCCGACGCGACCACGTCTACGACCCGCACACCGGTCAGCCGGCCCGCGAGATGGCGGCCACCACCGTGCTCGGCCCGAACCTCGCCGTCGCCGACGCGTACGCCACCGCGCTCTTCGCCGCGGGCCCGGCGGGTCTCGACTGGTTCCCCACCGCCGACGGCTACCAGGCGTTGGTCACGACCCGGCGCTGAACGCCCCCAGATGCCGCCGTCGACATCGGAGCGTCGGGTGTGGAACTCCGGATCGGCCTCCACAGCCGCGGCAACGACCGTGGAGACCGCCGGGGCGGGTGCGCGTGGCTCGCGCACGCGATGGCACGCGGCCCCGGCGCCACCGGTCGGGGCCCGCCACCCGAAGACGGGTCGACACCGGGCATACCGGGTAACCGCAACGCCACGCTAGTCAATTGCGAACGGCTCCCGCAAGAGCCTCCACAGAGGAGTGCAACGCCGCCACCGGCGGCGATGCGGGGTAGCTACCGGCGGGCGTGACCGGGATGGCACCCTGTGCAGCGTGAGTTTCGATCTGATCGTCTGGGCGCTGCCCCCACAGGCCTCCACCGCGCAGGTCCGGCAGGCGCAGCAACGGTGCCACCAGGGTGAGCATGTCCAGAGTGGACCGATGCCGGGAATCGTAGCCTTCTACCGGGCCATCACCGCGAGCTACCCGGATCAGTCACCGCGGGCGGAGAGCCCCTGGGAGGTGACACCCCTGCACTGCGGCCCGGACCACATCGAGATGAGGATGCGCGAGGACTGCGCCGACCAGGTGCTGCTCGACATCGAGCGGCTCGCGGCCGAGCACGGCCTGCACCTGCTCGACCCGCAGGACGGCACCGTGTACCCGCCACCGGTCACCGTCGCCGGCTGAGCGGCCCCCCGCCGCCTGCGGCAACCTGCGCCCCTCACCCCACCTCGGACAGCAGTGAGGGCCCGGCCGATCCCGGCCGGGCCCTCACCTTCGCGTGCCTCTTACTCGTCGCGCAGGTCGGCGGTGCTGGCGAGCACGGCGCCGATCGACCCGGCGGCGGCGGTCAGCAGCTCCGCGTCGACGGCGGAGTCGACGGTCAGCGTCATCAGCGTCTCGCCGCCGGCCTCGCGGCGGGCCACCTGCATCGCGCCGATGTTGACGCCCGCCTCGCCGAGGATGGTGCCGACGGTGCCGACGACACCCGGCCGGTCGGCGTAACGCAGGAAGATCAGGATGCCCTCGGCCCCGATCTCCACGTCGAAGCCGTCGACCTCGGTGAGCTTGAGGACGTCCCGCGCACCGGCGGTGACGACCGTGCCGGAGACGCTGACCGTACGGCCGTCGGCCATCGCGCCGCGCACCGTGACCAGGTTCGGGTGGTCGACGGTCTCGGTCTGCGTGGTCAGCTCCACCTCGACACCGCGGTCGGCGGCGACGTGCGGGGCGTTGACGTAGGTGACCTGCTCCTCGACGACCGCGCTGAACAGGCCCTTGGTCGCGGCGAGCTTCAGCACCGACACGTCGTGGGCGACGATCTCGCCCCGGACCTCGATGGTGACGCTGGCGGCCACCCCGCCGGCGACGGCGGTGAAGGCCCGGCCGAGCTTCTCGGCCAGCGGCAGCAGCGGGCGTACGTCCTCGGCGACGACGCCGCCGGCCTGCACGTTGACCGCGTCCGGCACGAACTCGCCCTGCAGGGCGAGCTTCACGCTGCGCGCCACGGCCAGGCCGGCCTTGTCCTGCGCCTCGGCGGTGGAGGCACCCAGGTGCGGGGTGGCCACGACGTTGTCGAAGGCGAAGAGCGGCGAGGACGTGCAGGGCTCCTTGGCGTAGACGTCCACGCCGGCGCCGGCGACCCGGCCGGTGGCCAGGGCGTCGGCGAGCGCCTGCTCGTCGACGAGCCCGCCGCGGGCGGCGTTGATGATCCGCACGCCCGGCTTGACGATCGCCAGTTCCTTCTCACCGATGAGCCCGACAGTCTCGGCGGTCTTCGGCAGGTGGATGGAGATGAAGTCGCTCTCGCGCAGCAGCTCCTCCAGCCCGACCAGGCGTACGCCCAGCTGGGCGGCGCGGGCCGGCTGAAGGTAGGGGTCGTACGCGATCAGCCGGGTGCCGAAGGCGGCGATGCGCTGCGCGAAGAGCACACCGATACGGCCGAGGCCGACCACTCCGACGGTCTTGCCCTGCAGTTCGACGCCGGTGTACTTCGACCGCTTCCACTCGCCGGCCTTGAGCGCGGCGCTGGCGCTGGCGGTGTTGCGGGCGACGGCCAGCAGCAGCGCGACGGCCTGCTCGGCGGCGGAGACGATGTTCGAGGTCGGCGCGTTGACGACCATGACGCCGCGGGCGGTGGCGGCGGGCACCTCGACGTTGTCCAGGCCGACACCGGCGCGGGCGACGACCTTCAGCCGCGGCGCGGCGGCGACGGCCTCGGCGTCGATCTGGGTGGCGCTGCGGACGATGACGGCGTCTGCCTCGGCGAGCGCGGCGAGCAGAGCCGGCCGGTCGGTGCCGTCGACGTGACGCACGTCGAAGTCGTGGGCGAGCACCTCGATGGCGGCGGGTGCGAGTTCTTCGGCGATCAGTACGACAGGAGTCATTGTTCCTCTGGGTGTCGTCATGGCGATGGTGCGGCGACGGGGCGGCACTTCGCGCCCTGGCGCTTGACCTGTCCTGGCCGTGGGGTGCCGGCAGCACCTACGGCGATCGTAGGGGTCGGGCCACCGGGAACGGCCCACGGATCGAGGTGAGTGCCCTCACAGGAGACTCCTGCGGGGCCTGTCCGGCCGGGTTCCACGCTCGGCCCGGGTGCGGCGTAGTGATCTCTGACAACGACGCACGCAACAGCGAGCAAGGCCACATGTGGCACGGGGTTCAACCGCACGGGCCGGTGTGCCACCTGCCGGTGCGGACAGTGACGGCCCGTGTGCCGCGCGCCGGGGAGGACGCGGGGCGCACGGGCCGTGGTCGGCACTGCTCAGGCGGTCTCGGTGATGGGCCGGTCCACCCAGCTCATCATGTCCCGCAGCTTCTTGCCGGTCACCTCGATCGGGTGCGCCTCGCCCTCGGCCCGCAGCTTGGCGAAGTTCGGGCGGCCGGCCTCCTCCTCGGCGATCAGCTCACGGGTGAACTGACCCGACTGGATCTCGGCGAGGATCTTGCGCATCTCGTCCTTCACCGAGGCGTTGATCACGCGCGGCCCGCGGGTGAGGTCACCGAACTCGGCGGTGTCGGAGACGCTGTAGCGCATCCGGGCGATGCCGCCCTCGTACATCAGGTCGACGATCAGCTTGAGCTCGTGCAGGCACTCGAAGTACGCGATCTCCGGGGCGTAACCGGCCTCGGTGAGCACCTCGAAACCGGTCTGCACCAGCGCCGCGGCACCGCCGCAGAGGACCGCCTGCTCGCCGAAGAGATCGGTCTCGGTCTCCTCCTTGAAGGTGGTCTTGATCGCGCCGGCCCGGGTGCCGCCGATCGCCTTGGCGTAGGACAGGGCCAGCGCGAATGCGCTGCCGCTGGCGTCCTGCTCGACGGCGACGAGGCAGGGCACACCCTTGCCGTCGACGTACTGGCGGCGGACCAGGTGACCCGGGCCCTTCGGGGCGACCATCGCCACGTCCACATCGGCCGGCGGGGTGATCAGGCCGTAGCGGATGTTGAGGCCGTGGCCGAAGAAGAGCGCCTTGCCGGCGGTCAGGTTCGGCGCGATCGCCTCGTTGTAGAGGGTGCGCTGCACCGTGTCCGGCGCCAGGATCATGATCACGTCGGCCTCGGCGGCGGCGTCGGCCGGCGTCAGCACCCGCAGACCCTGCTCCTCGGCCTTGGCCCGGCTCTTGGAACCCTCCGGCAGGCCGATGACGACCTCGACCCCGGAGTCGCGCAGCGACAGCGAGTGGGCGTGGCCCTGACTGCCGTAACCGATGACGGCGACCTTCTTGGCCTGGATCAGGCTCAGGTCGGCGTCGTCGTCGTAGAACACCTCAACGCTCATGAACTTCCCTTTCGTACAACGGCCCGGTGCGGCCCGTCGTGGTTGTGGCGGCGCGTGGTTCAGGCGGCCCGCAGCGCGGGACCGGCGGTGATGGACCGGGCGCCCCGGCCGATCGCGACCAGGCCCGACTGGACCATTTCCTTGATTCCGAACGGTTCGAGGTCCCGCAGCAGCGCGTCGAGCTTGTCCGGCGTACCGGTCGCCTCGAGCGTCAGCGTCTCAGGCCCGACGTCGACGACCCGGGCGCGGAACAGGGCGGCGGTCTCCATCACCTGGCTACGGGCGACGCGGTCGGCCCGCACCTTCACCAGCAGCAGCTCGCGGGCGACGGAGACTCCCGGATCCAGCTCGACGATCTTGAGCACGTTCACCAGCTTGTTCAGCTGCTTGGTGACCTGCTCCAGCGGGGAGGAGTCGGCGTTGACCACGATCGTGATCCGGGAGACGTCGGGGTTCTCCGTCTCGCCGACCGCCAGCGAACTGATGTTGAAACCGCGCCGGGAGAAGAGCCCGGCGACGCGGGCGAGTACACCCGGCTTGTTCTCCACCAGCACGGAGAGCGTGTGCATGTTGTCGCTCATGTCAGATGTCATCCTCGTCGAAGGCCGGCCGGACGTCCCGGGCGAACATGATCTCGTCGTTGCTGGTGCCGGCGGCCACCATCGGCCAGACCATGGCGTCCTTGCCGACCACGAAGTCGATGACGACCGGAGTGTCGTTGATCTCCATCGCCTTCTTGATCGTGGCGTCCACATCCGCGGCGCTCTCGCAGCGCAGCCCCACGCAGCCCAGCGCCTCGGCCAGCTTCACGAAGTCCGGGATGCGGTGCTTGTGGGTGCCAAGCTCGGTGTTGGAGTAGCGCTCACCGTAGAAGAGGGTCTGCCACTGCCGCACCATGCCGAGGTTGCCGTTGTTGATCAGCGCGACCTTGATCGGGATGCCCTCCAGCGCGCAGGTGGCGAGCTCCTGGTTGGTCATCTGGAAGCAGCCGTCACCGTCGACGGCCCAGACGACCGCGTCCGGCCGGCCGACCTTGGCGCCCATCGCCGCCGGCACCGAGTAGCCCATCGTGCCCAGCCCGCCCGAGTTCAGCCAGGTCGCCGGCTTCTCGTACGAGATGAACTGCGCGGCCCACATCTGGTGCTGGCCGACGCCGGCGACGTAGACGGCGTCCGGTCCGGCGATCTCGCCCAGCCGCTTGATGACGTACTGCGGGGCGAGCGTGCCGTCGACCGGCTCGTCGTACCCGAGCGGGTATCGCTCGCGGACGTCGTCGAGGGTGGCCCACCAGTCGCTGCGGTCGGTCCGGTGCCCCTCGGCCTGCTCGGCGGTGACCGCCCCGATCAGCTCGTCGATGACGTGCCGGGCGTCGCCGACGATCGGCACGTCCGCGGCGCGGTTCTTGCCGATCTCGGCCGGGTCGATGTCGGCGTGCACGATCGTCGCGCCCGGCGCGAAGGAGTCCAGCCGGCCGGTCACCCGGTCGTCGAAGCGGGCGCCGAGGGCCACGATCAGGTCGGCCTTCTGCAGGCCGTAGACGGCCGCGACGGTGCCGTGCATACCGGGCATGCCCAGGTGCTGCGGGTGCGAGTCGGGGAAGGCGCCGCGGGCCATCAGCGTGGTGACGACCGGGATGCCGCTCAGCTCGGCCAGCTTGCGCAGGCCGGTCGTCGCACCGGCCTTGAGCACGCCGCCGCCGACCAGCAGCACCGGACGCTTCGCGCTGGTCATCAGCCGCGCGGCCTCACGGATCTGCTTGCCGTGCGGGTGCAGCGTCGGGTGGTAGCCCGGCAGGTCCAGCACCGGCGGCCAGGAGAAGGTGGTCCGGGCCTGCAGGACGTCCTTGGGGATGTCGACCAGCACCGGCCCGGGGCGGCCGGTGGCCGCCAGGTGGAACGCCTCGGCGAGCACCCGCGGAATGTCCTCGGGGGTCTGCACCAGGAAGTTGTGCTTGGTGACCGGCAGGGTGATGCCCTGGATGTCGGCCTCCTGGAAGGCGTCCGTGCCGATCGAGGGGCGCGCCACCTGGCCGGTGATCGCCACCATCGGCACCGAGTCCATGTACGCGTCGGCGATCGGCGTCACCAGGTTCGTCGCGCCGGGGCCGGAGGTCGCGATGCAGACGCCGACCTTGCCGGTGGCCTGGGCGTACCCGGTGGCGGCGTGCCCGGCGCCCTGCTCGTGACGGACCAGGATGTGCCGCACCTTCGAGTCGTAGAGCGGGTCGTACGCCGGCAGGATCGCCCCGCCCGGAATGCCGAAGACGACCTCGACGTCGAGCGCCTCGAGGGAACGCACGAGCGAGCCGGCGCCGGAGATGGCGACCGGTTCTACCGAACGGCTGGCCGCGGCGGCACGGCCGGTCTCGGCATCGGTGGCGGGCTCGGCCGGCCGGGCGCGCCGGGCGACGTGGGCGAGGGTCTCGGGCGTTGGTCTCGTCATGACAGTTTCAGGCCTTCGGCTCGGTAGGGATTGCGTGTCCAAGCGGTTCGGCGGGCACCGCTGGCCCGTCGGCGATGGCTACAGCCGGCAATAAAAACGGCCCTCGTGCGATACACGCACGGGGCCAGCGCACTCTCAGACAGCTGAGAGCGCGCTCAGGTAAGTACTCGAAACGACCTGGTCAACGACATGGGTCAAGACTGACGCATCTCACGCGATGAGTCAACTGCTCCCACATCCTGGTCAACGGACGCGTGCTTTTCACCCGTTCGGGCAGTACCGACCCGCCGTTGCGGCCCCCGGCCGGCCCCCGCCGGCCCCTGCTGACCAGCACCGACGGGGGAATCGGGGAACGGCAGCACCCGCGGCATCGGCACCGGACGCGACGTCGACGAACTCGCCGCCTTCAGCATCGCCTCAAGGTGCTCGGCGGGCACGCCCCAGCCGAAGAGCTGCCCCTGCCCGAAACGGCAGCCGGCCGCCACCACCGCCGCCAGCTCCGCCGGGTTGGTCACCCCCTCGGCGATCACCTCGAGGCCGAGCTGATGACCCAGCCGCATCACCACGTCCACCATGGGCGCGAACGCCGGGCCGTCCTGCCCGACCGGTGCCACCGGCTCGTGCTCGGCCACCAGACTGTGGTCGATCTTGAGGATGTCGATCGGCAGCCGGCGCAGCTGCCCCAGCGAGGAGTAACCGGCGCCGAAGTCGTCCAACGCGATCCGCACCCCGGTCCGGCGCAGATCGGTCAGCCGCCGGATCAGCTCGTCGAGGTCGTCGGCGACGGCGTGCTCGGTCACCTCCAGCACCAGCCGCTGCGGCGGGACCCCGTGCCGGCGCAGCGCCTCGGCGACCTGCACGACGTACTCGGGGGCGTGGAACTCCCGCGGCGAGACGTTGACCGACAGCCAGACGTCGTGGCCGTCGGCGAGCCACTGTGACAGTTGCAGGCAGGCCCGGTCCAGCACCCAGGCGCCGAGCTTGGCGATCATGCCGCACTCCTCCGCCAGCGGGATGAACTCGTCCGGGCGCACGTTGCCCAGCTCCGGGTGCTGCCAGCGCAGCAACGCCTCGGCGCCGACCGGACGCACCGAAGGGACCGCCACCACCGGCTGGAAGACCAGGCGCAGCTCGTGGCGGGCGATCGCGCCGCGCATCTCGTGCTCCAGCGTCGTACGCCGGCGCAGCAACCTGTCGTAGGCGAGGTCGTAGTGCTCGATGCGGTTCTTGCCCCGCTGCTTGGCGTAGCGCAGCGCCAGGTCGGCGTCGCGCAGCAGCGACTCGACGTCGACACCCCCGACCCCGCCGGCCATCCCGATGCTCACCGAGAGCAGGACCGGCGCGCCGTGCTGGTCGTAGGGCTGGTTGAGCCGCTCCAGCAGCTCCTCGGCGAGCGGCACGGCGTCCTGCTTGGCGCAGCGCAACAGCACCGCGAACTCGTCGCCGCCGAGACGCACCGCCACATCGCCCGGGCCCAGCCCGGCCCGCAGCCGCCGCCCCACCTCGACCAGGACCGCGTCGCCGACGTCGTGACCACGGTCGTCGTTGACGTGCTTGAAGCCGTCGAGGTCGAGTTCCAGCAGCACACAGGGGGCACCGACAGTGGCGTCGTGGTGCAGCGCCCGCAGCAGCCCCCGCCGGTTGGCGAGCCCGGTCAGCGGATCGGTGTGCGCCAGCTCCCGGAAGTGCGCCTCCCGTTCGGCGAGCCGCTCCGCGTACGCCCGCACATCGCGCAGCGCCAGGTACTGGCGGGTGACGAGTGCGAAACCCTCGATGCTGCCGGCGACGATGGCGTACACGTCGAAGTTGCCCTGCAGCAGCAGGTGGTACATCGCCGAGAGCGCCATGGCGGCCATCGGCACGAAGGCGTACGCGCTGTCGCGCCGGATCTCGGTCACCTCGGCGGCGCCGTGACGGTCGTGGCGGCGTACGGCGAACGCCAGCAGGGCCAACCCGGTCACTGCCAGCATCCCGCCGGCCGGGTTGAGCCACGGACCGGTGCAGCAGCCGAGCCCGGCGGTCAGCGCGAGCCCGCCCACGGCGAGCGCGACGATCCCGCCGCCGAGCCGCAGCAGTGGCCCGCGCGGGGGAAGCGCCCGCAGCAGCACCGCGCAGACGAGTCCGACGGCGAGAGCGGTCACCACCGTGGCGCCGAGAATCGCGCCGTCGGCCCGGCCGGTGGCGGCGCCGAGCAGCCGCGTCGGCTCACTGAGCAGTACCCAGCCGACGAACCAGGCCGCCGTGGCCAGGATCACCCCGTCGAGCAGCACCCGGCCGGCGACCGCCAGCGAGACCCAGACGCCGGGCAGTCGCAGAAACCCCGCCCCGGCCAGCAGCGTGCCGAGCGAGGTGCCCACCGCCACCACCGCGGCCAGGGCCTCCCGCCGCTGCACGCTCCACGCCGGCACGGCGTCGCCGAGCAGCCCGGCCAGCACGCTCACCGCCGCGACCAGGGCCGCGACCGCCAGCATCCGGTACGCCGGACAACAGCGCCCCGCCGGACGTGCCGAGACGGCCAGCGAGGCGGTCGCCGCGGTCGCCGTCAGCCCGACCGCCATCAAGACGATCACCATGCCCGGGGGAAGATGCACGACCCCAACTCTGCCGGATCACCGTGCTCCACGGGAACCCGCACGCGCAATTGCTGGGACACATCGAGACAGCCGCGGACCGCCGCAGCCGACGGTGTAAAACTTGTCGGTATGCCTGACCTGCGGTCGAAGACCTCCACGCACGGCCGGACCATGGCCGGCGCCCGCGCCCTGTGGCGGGCCACCGGAATGACCGACGACGACTTCGGCAAGCCGATCGTCGCCGTCGCCAACAGCTTCACCCAGTTCGTACCCGGACACGTGCACCTCAAGGACATGGGTGCGCTCGTCTCGGAGGCGATCGCCGAGGCCGGCGGCGTCGGGCGGGAGTTCAACACCATCGCCGTCGACGACGGCATCGCCATGGGCCACGACGGGATGCTCTACTCGCTGCCCAGCCGCGAGCTGATCGCCGACGCCGTCGAGTACATGGTCAACGCGCACTGTGCCGACGCCCTGGTCTGCATCTCGAACTGCGACAAGATCACCCCCGGGATGCTGCTGGCGGCGCTGCGGCTGAACATCCCGACGGTCTTCGTCTCCGGCGGCCCGATGGAGGCCGGCAAGACCGTCGCCATCGAAGGCATCGTCCACGACAAGATCGACCTCATCGACGCGATGATCGCCGCCTCCAACGACGCGGTCACCGACGCCCAGCTCGGCGACATCGAACGCTCCGCCTGCCCCACCTGCGGCTCCTGCTCCGGCATGTTCACCGCCAACTCGATGAACTGCCTCACCGAGGCCGTCGGGCTCGCGCTGCCGGGCAACGGCTCGACGCTGGCCACCCACGCCGCCCGCAAGGCCCTCTTCACCGAGGCCGGCCGGACCGTGGTGGAGATCGCCAAGCGCTACTACGCCGGTGACGACGCCAGCGTGCTGCCCCGCGCCGTCGCCTCCCGGGCCGCCTTCGAGAACGCCGTCGCCCTCGACGTCGCCATGGGCGGCTCGACCAACACGATCCTGCACCTGCTCGCCGCCGCCCGCGAGGCGGAGATGGACTTCGACGTCGCCGACATCGACGCCATCAGCCGCCGGGTGCCCTGCCTGGCCAAGGTCGCCCCGAACTCGCCGAAGTACCACATGGAGGACGTGCACCGCGCCGGTGGCATCCCCGCCATCCTCGGCGAGCTCCACCGGGCCGGCCTGCTCAACTCCGACGTGCACGCCGTGCACGCGCCGACGCTCACGCAGTGGCTGGCCGACTGGGACATCCGCAGCGGCACGGCCACCCCGGAGGCGATCGAGCTCTTCCACGCCGCGCCCGGCGGGGTGCGCACCACCGAGCCCTTCTCCACCAGCAACCGCTGGTCCACCCTGGACACCGACGCCGCCGAGGGCTGCATCCGCGACCTGGCGCACGCCTACTCCGCCGACGGCGGGCTGGCGATCCTGCGCGGCAACCTCGCCCCGGACGGCTGCGTGGTCAAGACCGCCGGCGTCCCCGACGACTGCCTGACCTTCCGCGGCCCCGCCAAGGTCTACGAGTCCCAGGACGACGCGGTGCAGGCCATCCTCGCCAAGGAGGTCGTCGCCGGCGACGTCGTGGTGATCCGCTACGAAGGGCCCAAGGGCGGACCGGGCATGCAGGAGATGCTCTACCCGACATCCTTCCTCAAGGGACGCGGCCTCGGCCGGGCCTGCGCGCTGCTCACCGACGGCCGCTTCTCCGGCGGCACCTCCGGGCTCTCCATCGGCCACGCCTCTCCCGAGGCCGCCTCCGGTGGGCTCATCGCCCTGGTCGAACCGGGCGACGAGATCGTCATCGACATCCCGAACCGCTCGATCGAACTCAACGTCGCCGCCGAGGTGCTCGAGGCGCGCCGCATCGCCCAGGAGAAGCGCGACAAGCCGTACACCCCCCTCGACCGGCACCGTCCGGTCTCCGCGGCGCTGCGGGCGTACGCCTCGATGGCCACCTCGGCCAGCGACGGCGCCTACCGCCGCGTCCCGGAGTGAACAGGACAACACGCACGCATCAGGGTTTTTACACCCGCCGTGCTTGAGGCCAGGGCGGCGCCGTCCGCCCTGGCCTCAAGCACGGCGATTCTGATTCACCGATGGCGCCTGAATCGCGCTACGCGCCGCGAATCTCATCAACCATTAGACGACATTTTGCTGCGTTTTTGAAGAGGCTTGTTACATAGCTGGTCGGGTAGTTCTTGTCCACACACTTGATGAGGGCGTCCAGCACTGAATCCGCGACTTCCGGCACCTTCGCCAATTCTTCATCCCACTGAAAGTCCGCGTCATCGATGCGACTTATATCCAGCGCGCGGAACACCAGGTGCAACACAAGCCGATTGCCCTGAAGCGCGATTGCTTTGGGACGTTCACCCAGCGCCCGACGTCGCTCTTGAAGCCGACTATCCACGGCACGCATAACTTCGACACAACGCCAAAGGCGATAAGGACCAACGCCCGGATTGAAGAGCAATCTATAAGGCGCCTTTTCAGTAGACTCCCAAAGACTACCCAGCCTACTTTTCGCTACAACGGCCAAATTCGGATCCCGGTTCGCGCAGGCCAATGAGATCGTAGCATCAACAACAGTGCAGCCATTTGCCAATTCTGGAGTCGGCTCGCCACGCTTTATTGAGTAAGTCTTCTTGAGGGACAGCACAAGCTCGGTCCGAAGCCGGGACTGCTCAGGATCGAGAGCCACAAAGTCTCTGCTCTCCACTGTGTTCTGGGTATTTGTAGCGCGAGTGACCGCCGCATCGAAGTCGGATGGACAGCCTTCAAGCGAAATGAAGCGGACCCAGACCTTCGCCCGGCCAACCGAATCCGGGTCCTTCCTTGCAGCGCTGTGGATACTGGCAACCGTCTGCGCACCGTTTACGACACTGACGCCCGACAGCTGAAACTCAGCAAAGGTACGAGACGTAGCGCCCCTTGCAGTCTTCTTGACGCTTTCGCAAAGCGCAGTGACCCCATTATTGAAGTACCAGAAGTTCTCCGGTTCATGCAAAAGAGTATCGATCAAGGAATCGTTCACCGAAGTCCGGCCCAGCGACTTGCGGATATTCTGCGAGAAGAGCCGATCGCCATTCCTTTCGTACCAATCTGCAATACTCTCGGCAGACACAACGCCGTAGTAGGCCTCATATGGCTCCCCGGTAACGCCCCAATTTTCCAGAGTCGCTTTTAGACTCACACGCGAACCATCTACGCCTCCTGCGATCAAGGCATGAAACTCATTGAGGCCTAGGATTTCCACAGAGACCGTCTGGCGATTTTCGTTCATCTCCTTCAGAACATCCTCGAACACCTCCCTCACCGGGTGCGCCAATTCAGCCCTACCGGTTGTGGCCACGACGAGCAAGAAGCTAATGTCGGGATCATCCAAGGCGGCGGTAATCACTTCTTCCTGCGCCTGCAATGCGGGGGTAAACCGCGTGAATTTGAGGTCCAATAGATCCTTGAAACCTGCCACGAAGTTGCGCGCATCACCGAGGCCAAGGCCACGATTTCCAGTCCCGTCCCACTTCGACTGGACCAAAATCACCTGACGGTGGGCGTCATCAATTACGACAGCGTCCAGCCCATTATCCCCCGAACCATCGACTACAGATTTAGCCGCTTCAGACGGAGCCAGTCCGGTGTAACGTTGAACGGCCAATGCCGCGAGCCCTCGGCTGAGGAATGCCTTTTCGCGAAGAGAATCACTTGACGCAGCGTAGTCACTTAGGTCGATAAAACCCGAGAAACCGGTCCGGATCGCCTCCCGTACGTGCCTGACCCATAGATTATTCATCCGACGCCTCCCGCATCCACCCAGTGAAGCGATGACAGTCATCCCACAGAATGATCGATTCGCTTTCGGAGAGGGTACCCTCGCTTTCCCGCGTCGCACAGATGTGAAGGATGCGCTGACAGCGTCGGAGCTTGCGCCTGTAACACCATCGCCCCCTGGGAAAAGGGCTCCCACCTGCCGATCCGACTGTGAGCGCGCGTGGCAGACAACATTCATGGTGTCAAAGAACTGACAGTTGAGGCACGCAGATCGCTCGACATGTCCTGCCGCGCGCAAGGTTCCGTGTGCTGACCGCTGCTAACCGAGGAAGCGGTAGCGCGACCGGAGGTAGGCGTACCCCTGGACAGACCCGCCCAACCAGAAGGCTGACTTCCGACCCGCGAGGAGACGCCGTCGACCTGTTGTTCCGATTCGGCTGCGGGTCATCCTGGCCAAGGAGAATATCCCTTATCCGAAACACAAAATCACCGCAGGAGACTTATGCTTCGCGCCTGCGCTTAATCCTGACAACAGCCATAACACCAGTCATGCGAACGCCCTCAGCGGGGGGCGGCCGGGAACTCCTCCAGGTACGCCTCCACCCGCTCGGCGGGCGCCGGCGCCGACAGGCCGAACCCCTGCCCGAACCGGCAGCCGGCCGCCCGCGCCTGCGTGATCTGGTCGGCCGACTCCAGCCCCTCGACGATCACGTCGATCCCGAGCCGGCGGCCCAGCCCCACCACCACGTCGATCAGCCGCTGACCACCGGCCGCCTCCCCTGCCGCGGCGGTCAGCAGCGCCCGGTCCACCTTGAG